>Ga0163151_10001295_pt1:0-37500 | contig 42586 bp, 40 predicted proteins | sample OliLakLV19MP5IB2_FD_145596 | JGI IMG/M metagenome (GOLD analysis project Ga0163151, IMG submission 145596) | Freshwater microbial mat bacterial communities from Lake Vanda, McMurdo Dry Valleys, Antarctica - Oligotrophic Lake LV.19.MP5.IB-2 | ecosystem: Environmental > Aquatic >...
GCGCATCGCTGGTCCACTCCGCCGATTCCATTCGGCGATGTATATCAGGAATCGTGGGCGGTGTTCAGGTACGGCCCTAACTCTCTGATTTCGCCAACGATTCTCACGAGGGCAAATCCACCCTGGTAGGCATCGGAATGTCGGAGTCATTGTCTCGTCAGGAAAAGACAAGTTGGGCTGGACTGGATGAGAGATAAGGGAGTATCGCGGGGCAAGCGATATCTTATGTGTAGATAGCAGAGGGGTATTGTCGTGACGTGAGTTGCCTTCATCGGATGTAGGTGGGAGCGTGAAGAGCCCGCGAGCGGCAGTCGAATTCAACCGCCCGTTCTCTACGGAGGAAGCCTGTTGGGACCACTCGGTGAAGCTGCGGTGGCTCGAGGGCTTCCGATGTCCGGACTGCGGGAGCCTCAAGGCATGGCTCACGTCGAATAAGCTCTTTCGGTGTGGCGCAAGCAAATCCGCCGTGTTCGTCACCGGCGGCCCCATCGTTCCGGACACTCGACCGCTGCGTAGGCGTTGGATCTATGCGATGTGGTGGGGTGTCGGACAAAAGACCACGGCGAGTGCGTCGGCTTGAACCCCTGAGAATCGGCAGCGACAAGACGGCGTGGACCTCGCAGCACAGACTGTGCGTGCGATGGTGCGGGCAACGAGGCGGTTGTCGGCGGGGTCGAAATGAGCGGAGGGCGCTGGCACATCGAGCCCAAGGCGTGGGTGGTCATTGCTCGCCACAAAGAGTCGTGGCCAAGAGATGAGAGGCATTCGCGTGCAGCGGCTCGCCGAGGGGTCGAGCGACAGCCTGCTGTCCTTCGTTCGGGAGATGGGAGCGTGAGGGGGGTATCGTTTGATTGCTCGCTTCCCGTGCACGGCACTCGCCACACGGGCCGCCTTGTGGAGGGCCCATCACGAGGCGGCCCGTCGTGAGCCCCTCGACTCTTTCCCGGATGATTCGCCGTTCGCGTCAATCGACGTGTCGCGCAGCACTGCAGGAAGCGCTTCGACCGCTTGGTTTCGCACGCGGTCGTCTGTTTCTGGCTCTACCATGCTCTCATCAGGCCGATAAGGTATGTGCGAGGCCGATAGGGCCGGCGCATCACGGGTAGAGGCAATTCAAGTGAAGGTACTACCCCATCGTCCGCTACAACCATTCCGTCGGCTTCTGGGTCGGTCGGTCAGCCACTCGTCCTGCGAGCGCCGCACGAATCGTTTGGCTCACCCGGTCGACGGCTTCTATCTCCGAGGCGGGAACGACCCAGGCCTCTGCCGGTTCCAGTTCGATGCGATAGTGATTCTTTCTCGCCGAGAACCATTCGATATACGGATGAGGCGCGAGGTTCGGGTGAGGGTCGAACGAGATCAAGTTCACTTCCCCAATCTGTGGATTTTCCATGTCACCAATCACCTGCCCGGCAAGATCCTCGTCTTCAAACCGGTGATTCCGAAACTGAATGACCTGTCCCACGATATCGGGCTTGAAGTTTCCTCGTAAAAACACATCGACAGGACCGACCACCGCAAACACGATCCGCCCCACGATCGTTCCATCAACGCGATTATCCAAAAACCCTTCTTGTACCCAACGTCCATTGCCAAATTTTTGTGCCATCTGACTCCCTAATCATCAGGTTAGACTCTGTTGTTCATGACGGTTCGTTAAAAAATCGCATGGAAGCCGGGCCAGGTGCCACGAGGCGAGGGAGAAGACAGTCCCTCTGGTCTCATCCTACGCTGCAGGGGCCTTCGCGATTGCGGGCGATGAGGACTGTGGGCCGCCTCCAACGGCGCCCACCAAGACCGCCAACAAAATAAGGCCACTTCCAATCCACCCCTGCATATCCAACGTTTCACCGAGAAAGTACCAGGAAAGCCCGGCCGCATAAGCCGGCTCTGACGCAAAGATCAAGGCCACCTGTTGCGCGGGCAGAATGCGCTGCACCCATATTTGAATAGCAAAGGCCCCAGTCGCAAGTCCTCCGGTCACCCCAAGCGCGACAAGCAACAACGCCGTCGGCGCAAATGCCTGTGCCGGCGCCTGTTCAATCAACAGGGTGGGAAGCAACAGGGCAACCATCGCCATCATTTGCCACGCAAACAACGAAGGCGCATCGACCTCGCGCGTAAACCGCTCCAGACAGGCGATATGTGCGGCAAATGCCACCGCACAGCCGAGCGTCAAGAGATCGCCAAGGTTCCCGGATCCGCCGGGCTTCATCAGCAACCAGAGACCCACTGTAGCAATTCCAGTGGCCAGCCACACCCGCCGGTCGAACCGACGCAGAATCAACGGCACAATGACGACATACAGTGCTGTAATGAAGGCGGAATTCGATGAGGTGGTATAGTGGATCCCGACCGTTTGGAGGACATAGCCGAGAAAGAGCCAGCACGTGGCGATCGCACTCGCTCGCAAGACGGCTGGTTCGCGGCGCAAGCGAAGTCTCCAGAATAGAAACCCACCCCCGACCAGCAGGGCGCCCAGGAGAAATCGGAGAAACAGAAACGACAGTGGTGGAATTTGCTCCAACACCGCTTTGGTAGCGGGGAACGTCGCCCCCCAGATGAACGTTGTAAGCAGGAGTGCAAGTCGTGGCATTGGATGGAAGCAGTGCTGAGTTATGAGTTCTGAATGTTGGGCGAAATCGAAGCAACCGAACTGTCCTCAACTCAGAACCCAGAACTCAAAACTTCGTCTTTATGCCTTGCACAATGGGCAGCGGCGCTGTTCCGTCGTCCCGGCTTGCTCCATCGCCGCTAACGCTCGCGCCTTATCCGGGTAATCGAACCATCCGCCTTCCCAGAAATCGCTTGAGGAACCGATCGAGGTAGAGGGCACTTCGGAGCAACGATCTTTGTGGAGTGTGACCCGGTCGATCGAACGCGCAATGTGAAGCCAGTAGCTCACAGAAACAACACCTCACAGATAGGCCACGACTCGGCCATTCTCTCGCGATTGCACGAGTGGACACAACCACGATCAGCGATCGGATTCCTATTCAATCTAAGATGACGTCTCGTCGCCGATTGAGAGGTGCGATACAGTTTACGGCAGGAGTTGCCACTCATCCTTCTCGATAAAAACCTTGACGCCTGTTTCGAGCTTCTTCAGGTCGTCCTTCTCAAAGAGCCGAAAGTATCGCTCGATCCGATCCGGATCGTCGATCCGTTCTTCTTGCATCATTCCACCGACACTCTTGTACTTCCGAATCAACAAGGACATCGAAATTCTCCTCTTTAACAGGCCGTGCAAACACTCTGTGGGCACACCAAGGCTTCACTTATCCGAACGTCTGGGCCAACAACACACCGCGCGCAGGATGCTCACAAAGTCCGTTCAGCGAGGTCGCCGCGAGCGAAGAGGCGAGGCGTAGGCTTCGGTACATTGAGCCTCTGCGCGATGCGAGCACGCCGCTGGCTGACTTTTTCAGTATCCTGCGAGACCACTAGCAGTCACATCAACAGGCTGTGTAGAATAAGGCAAAGCTCAACGGCCGGTCAAGTGCGCGTGCTCTCTCTGTGTAATTCTTCTCTCGCATAAGGAAACGAAACATGCCGATCTACGAATATCGTTGTGGACAATGTGAGAAGCACTTCGACGCCACTCAATCCGTCCATGTCAGGGTAGAAGACACCGTGTGCCCTCACTGTCAGGCCCAAAGTGCTACACGGCTGCTGTCTGCCTGCACGACACAGGTGAAGGGGACTCGAAAAACCGGCTTCGCCGAGATGAAAGCCTACAGTATGTTAGACGAGCGGATGGACAAGTTTGCTAAACTCCCTCCGCTGATGGGCAAACGCGCCGCTCCCGACACGGCGCCCCCTTCTGATCCCTCTACCGGCGGCACAACGGAGCACTAACAGGATGCTGACATCGACAGGAGTTCAGGTAAGATATCAACGGTGTAGTGTGTATAAACTGAGCGTTCTCGAAGCCTGCTAAGTAGATCGTGGAGAACAGAGGATGGTACGTCGTCCTGTCCCAACATCCACTCCACATCTTCAGGGAGATCGTATGATCGCGAGACTTGTGCTCTGGCTAAGCCTCAGCCTTCTGCTCAGCGGTGGGACAACCCGCGTTGCCCTTGCTGACGTCGCCGGGAGTCTGACCATCTCCGGCAACGGACCAGAGCTGATGACCATCGAGCCACTCGCCCGTGCCTTTGAAAAAGCTCACCCACGAGCGTATCTCGATGTCGTGTGGGATGCCGACTCGAAACCAGCTGAGATGGTCAAATCCGGTCAGGCTCAGATTGCCGTCACTGGAACTGAGGCCCCAGATCTTTTGGCAACACCCATTGCATGGGATGGGATCGGCGTACTCGTGCACCTTTCCAATTTCACGAAGGATCTCACGAAGCAACAAGTGGCCGAGATTTTCTCAGGCACGATCGCCCTGTGGTCAGACGTGGGTGGGCCCGAGACGAAAATCTTGGTCATCGATCGGCCGCGCAATCAAAACATCCGCGATGCGTTTGAATCGCAACTCGGCATCACCGGCAAGATCACTGGCACTGCCAGGGTGATCGACTCTGATGAACAGGTCGTGAAGACTGTCGTGGGAACGCTTCCCCCTCTGTCTGCGATCACCTACCTGTCCCTGAATCAAGGATTGTCCGTCGTCTCAGGCGGCGTCCCTGTCCGACTCTTGCCCATCGACAAGATTGAACCGGAGGGCCCCACCGTCAAAGACGGCCGCTATCCGCTCCGACGCCCCGTGCTTCTCTTGTCCAAGAAGGCACCGCATCCTCTGGTTGAGGCATTCATCCAGTTCGTCTTGTCCCCAACCGGGCAACAACTCATTGGCGAGACGTATGTTCCGGTCAAAAATAAATAATCATGTATCCTGGCGATAGAAGGAGGCACCCATGCAGACGTGGCGATCATTCTGGTTCTTGTTGCTGGGACTCATCGGATGGATGGTGTCACCCCTACCCGTCTCCTTCGCAGAAGAGCCAGGGGCGATGGTGGATGGCGCAGGCTTCACTCTGTTCGATACTGAATCGATCAAAGGATTTGATGCGGCAAAAGTTGAACGGGACCCGATCTGCGACCAGAGCAAGCGCCCACGGATCGCCAAAGTCGAGCCGGACGAGGCTAAACCAGGTGACAGAGTCGTCATCACCGGCGAAAATTTCGGCACGAAGGAGTGTTTTCATACGGTGACCTTCAGTGCAGCGTCAAGCACGCCTGTGAGTTTCACATTCATGGGCGATTCGACGATTGAAGCGACTGTACCGGATGCGAAAGCAGGAATGTCCTTCATCATCATCGTCGGGGGCGGAGGAAGCGCTCAGTCCAAACCGGTCTTGATTAAGTCCAAGTAGGCGTACCCTCCTGAGAAAACCGACTGATCTTCTCGGGCTGACCACCCATTCACACCGTCCTGATTCCACCTGTTCTCCGCCTGTTTTCCTCGACAGGACTCTTGATCCTATGCTAGCTTACGCGCTCATTTTCGCCTGATCACTCTCGCAGAATCGAGAGCGATCTGAAGAGACGGGGACCGGTATGTTCAAGAAAATTCTAGTGGCCAATCGCGGCGAAATCGCCATGCGGATCATCCGCGCCTGCCGTGAGTTGAAAATCGCCACTGTTGCGATCTATTCGGAAGCCGATTCGACCGGGATCTACGTCAAGAAGGCGGACGAGGCCTACATGGTCGGCCCGGGACCAGTCAAAGGTTTCCTGGATAGCCAACAGATCGTCAACCTGGCACGACGAATCGGCGCCGATGCCATCCATCCAGGCTATGGATTTCTCTCGGAAAACTCGCAATTTGCGCAGCTCTGCCACACCTCCGGCATTACCTTCATCGGCCCGTCGCCGCACGCCATCGAGTTAATGGGGAGCAAGGTCAAAGCCCGCGAGCTGGCCAAACGAGTCGGCATTCCAATCGTTCCCGGCACAGAGGGTAGCATCACCGACGTCAAGGACGCCCTGTCGTTCGCAAAAGACACCGGGTACCCTGTCATGATTAAAGCCAGCGCAGGCGGGGGAGGGCGCGGTCTCCGGGTGGTGCGGTCGGATACGGAACTTCGTGAGAACATGGCGGTCGCGTCACGGGAGGCTCAGGCTGCCTTTGGCGATGGAAGCATTTTCCTCGAAAAGTATATCGAACGGCCGCATCATATCGAATTCCAAATTCTGGCCGACCGGCATGGCCACATCATTCACCTGGGTGAGCGCGATTGTTCCATTCAACGCCGGCATCAAAAACTCATCGAGATTGCGCCATCCTTGATTCTCACTCCATCTCTTCGTGCTGAGATGGGTGACGCGGCCATCGCCATCGCCAAGGCAGTCGATTATGACAATGCCGGAACCGTCGAGTTCCTCCTTGATCAGGATCGCCACTATTACTTTATGGAGATGAACCCTCGCCTCCAAGTCGAACATACGGTGACCGAGCAAATCACAGCGATCGACATCGTGCGCAATCAGATTGCCATTGCAGCCGGCATGCCTCTCGACATCACGCAGCAGCAGGTCACGCTCCAAGGCCATTCCATCCAGTGCCGTATCAATGCGGAAGACCCGAAGAATAACTTCAGGCCCTGCACCGGCACCATCACGGCCTATCTCTCACCAGGCGGGATCGGGGTGCGCATCGACGGAGCGGTCTACAAGGATTACACGGTGCCGCCCTACTACGATGCTCTGCTGGCCAAACTCACCGTGCGTGGTCGTACGTGGGAGGAAACCGTCAGCCGCATGAGACGATCGCTCGAAGAGTACGTCTTGCGGGGGGTGAAAACGACCATCCCCTTTATGATGGAGATCATGCAGGAGCCGGACTTCATGGCAGGTCATTTCGACACTTCCTACCTGGAGACGCATCCTGAGCTGTTCAATTATCACGACTTTGAGCAGCCGGAGGATCTGGTCCTGGCACTCTCCGCCGCCATCGCTGCCTACGAAGGGCTCTAGCCGAATAACATAGTGAACCCTAGCGATTCAACAACACGATAACGAGCAGATCATCACAATCATGGCGACACGACGACCCTCACGAGCACGGGCTCCCAAGAAGCGAACAGCCGGACCATCTGTTCGGACGTCAAAGACCCGTGCCAACAGTGGCCAGGAACTGACAATCCAACCGGCGGTTGGCAAGCCGATTCTGATCACCGATGTCGCCTTGCGCGATGGCCATCAGTCGCTCTTAGCCACGCGCATGCGGACAGAGGACATGCTGCCCATCGCCCAAAAGCTTGACGCCGTCGGCTATTGGTCTCTCGAAGTCTGGGGTGGTGCCACCTTCGACACCTGCCTGCGCTTCCTCAAAGAAGATCCCTGGGAACGGCTTCGCACATTACGCGCTGCCATGCCCAATACCAAGCTCCAAATGCTGCTCCGAGGGCAGAACTTGGTCGGCTATCGGCATTATGCCGACGATGTATTAGAACGGTTCATCGAACGGTCCGCTGCCAACGGCATCGACGTCTTCCGCATCTTCGACGCCCTGAACGATATTCGCAATGTCGAACGGGCCATGCGGGAAGTGAAGGCCTGTGGCAAACATGTCGAAGCCGCCATCTGCTACACCGTCAGTCCCGTCCACAGCGTGGACCGTTTTGTCGACATGGCGAAGAAGCTTGAGGATTTGGGAACCGACACGCTCTGCATCAAAGACATGGCCGGGCTCTTGGCGCCGCTCGATGCCTATCACCTTGTCCGCCGTATCAAAGCGGCGGTCAAAGTCCCGATCCATTTGCATTCACACTACACCTCGGGGATGGCCTCGATGACTTCCCTCATGGCGATCCTGGGCGGTCTCGACATGCTGGATACCTCCATCTCGCCCTTGGCTGGCGGCACCTCGCATCCCGCGACAGAAACCATGGTGGCCTCGCTGCGCAACACGCCGTACGACACAGGGCTGGATCTCGCGTCGTTCCTCCCGATCACCGAGCACTTCCGCACCGTTCGCCGAAAGTATCGGCAGTTCGAAAGCGAGTTCACCGGGGTCGATGCCGAAATTCTCACCTCGCAGATTCCCGGCGGCATGCTCTCGAATCTCGCCGCGCAACTGACCGAGCAGAATGCGCTCGATCGGATGAAAGAAGTGTTGGATGAAGTGCCGCGTGTCCGAAAGGAGATGGGCTATCCCCCGCTCGTCACCCCGACCAGCCAAATCGTGGGCACTCAAGCCACGCTCAATGTCCTGACGGGCGAACGGTACAAGGTCATCACCACGGAAACCAAGAACTACTTCCTGGGCCTCTACGGGCGGGCGCCGGGGCCACTCGATCACGACATCATGGCCCGCGCCATCGGGGACGACCATCCGATCAAGACGCGGCCTGCCGATCGGTTGGAACCTGAACTCGAAGCGGCAAAAAACGAACTGCCCGCCTCGGCCACCACAATAGAGGACCAGCTGTCGTTCACGCTGTTCCCTTCGATCGCGCGAGACTTCTTTGAGGCGCGCGAGAAGGGAGAGCTGACGCTGGAGCCGCTTGAGAGCTTCTTGCCCAGCGGGCCAGGTGCGGCCACCGAACTTCATTTGGCCCCTGCCGAATTCAACGTCACAGTCCACGGCGAAACCTACCATATACAGGTGTCGGGTTCTGGGCGGAAGGTGGATGGCCGCAAGCCCTATTACATCCGCGTCAACGACAAACTCGAAGAAGTGTCGTTGGAACCGATCGAGGAAATTCTGGCCGGCGTACCGGAGGCTCCAGGCGCTGCTAGCGGTGCGAAACCCAAACGGCCCAGGCCTTCCAAACCAGGAGATGTGGCGCCTCCGATGCCTGGCCGCGTCGTCAAAGTACTTGTCGCCATAGATGCCATGGTCAAAGCCGGCACCCCGCTCCTGATCATCGAAGCCATGAAGATGGAAAGCCAAGTCCCCGCGCCGATCGACGGGAAAGTCACCGCCATCCTGGTCGTCGAAGGCGACAACGTGAAGACGGATGAAACAGTCATCCAGCTGGAGTAGTCCGATAGACACGCGTATCCTCGGTCGTGCCTGCCGACCGTCGCACCTTGCGTTGTGTATTGTGAGTGTGTGGTGTCACATCATGACCGCCTGCTCACCCCCCCTGTCGATTCCGACGCAGTTCGACGCCATTGAGCGCATGCCCATCCACACAGTCCTCGTCCACGACCAGCGGATCGCCTATCTGGATAGGGGCACAGGCCCACCGGTCATCCTGATTCACGGCTTCGGGGGATCGATGTGGCAATGGGAACATCAGCAGCAGGCACTGTCGCAGCACTTCCGCGTCCTCACACTCGATTTGCCCGGCGCCGGACTCTCCGATAAACCTGAGATCGATTACCGACCGGATCAGATATTAGACTTTTTTGTCGGATTTATGGAGGCCGTCAAGATTCCGCAGGCCACGTTAGTCGGCAATTCCATGGGCGCAGGCTTGGCTATCGGCATGGCGCTGACGCATCCCGCACGCGTCGACAAACTCGTCCTGATCGACGGGTTGCCACAACAGGTCATGGAGAAACTCAGGAGTCCGTCAATCAGACGGGCCTTGGAAACCAGCGCGCCGTCCTGGCTCGTCTCCTTCGGCAATATGCTGTTCGGCGGCCTGATGATCGAGTCCACCTTAAGAGAAGTCGTACATGACCCGGCACTCCTCACACCGGCAGTCATTGAGCGATCCAATCGCAACCGTCGGCGCCACGGACTTATCAGACCTATTATGACCGTCAGAGAAAACCTTCCGCTCTGGGAATCCGGATTTGCCAGGCGCATCGGGGAAATCACCCACCCGACGCTGGTGCTCTGGGGGGAAGAAGATCGGGTGTTCCCAATCGCCGTAGGCGAAGAGCTCCACCAGACTATTCAGGGGTCACGATTCATCCGAATCCCCAAGGCAGGACACATCCCACAGTGGGAACGACCGGATGTGGTCAATCAGGCACTCATCATCTTTATTCGCCCCTAGCAAAGATGGTATGGTCGTTGGCTGCACATGCGGCCTGTGCCTGTCTGTACACAGACAGAAAGACCAACAGAGTTCTGCTGTACCGGAAGAGGTTTCCCGAAGCCTGCGGCAACACAATCGCAAACCACAGCATTCTTCACGACAGGGTCATTATCTCTACCAAGGAGGGCACTATTATGAAGGTCAGGCATCGAACGATCATTGGGGTTACACTCTGCATGATGCTCGGGTTCGCTGGATGCGCAAGCACCGGCAGCTCCACCGGCGCCAATTTCCTCTACAAAAATCTCACCGTCGCTGACGGCAGCGTCATCGCTGGTGAGGGCCAAAAGGTTCTCTTTAAGGGAGCCCCCCTGGCCCTCTCGGGAACCGGTATCAAAGTTGGTGACTCCCTCAGGGAGGTGCAGCTGACACAGATGGACTTGTCGCCGATCGGCATCACCGACACAAAGGGCAAGGGCAAGGTCCGAATCATCAGCGTCGTGCCGTCGCTCGACACCCCTGTGTGTGAACAGCAAACCCACTATCTGAGCGAAAAGAATAAGGGCCTCGACAAGATGATCGAATTGGTGACGGTGAGTGTCGACACTCCCTTTGCACAGAAACGATTTTCACAGGAAGCCCATATCGCTAACGTCACGTTCCTCTCGGATTATCGGAATGCCGAATTCGGGAAGACCTACGGGCTGTTTCTCAATGGCCCCCACATCCTGGCTCGTACGGTCATGGTGGTCGACGCCCATAACATCGTGCGGTATCTGCAAGTTACACCGGAACTGACCCAGTTGCCGGATCTCGATAAAGCCTTCGCTGTGGCCAAGTCATTGATCACCGCCGGCTGACAGAGGCAAGGTTTCAATTGAGGCTAAGGCGACGAATGTGGACGCTCCCATTCCCCCTTAGCCTCAGCCTCCATAGGCAACATAGCTGATGGCCCAATACGACCTTCTCGTCATAGGGAGCGGGCCCGCAGGCCAGAAGGCTGCGGTCCAGGCCGCCAAGCTCGGCAAAACCGTCGGCATCATCGAGCGCAGAGCCGTCGTCGGCGGCGTTTCGACCAACACCGGCACCATCCCCAGTAAAGCCCTTCGCGAAGCGGTGCTCTATCTCTCGGGGTTTCGCCAACGCAACCTGTACGGAACCGGCTATCGTCTGAAAGAGACCGTCACGATCGAAGATCTCGCGTTTCGCGCCAACCACATCATCAAGAACGAAATTGAGATCGTGAAGGACCAGATGGCGCGTAACCGCATCGATCTGATCTTTGGAGAGGCTCGCTTCGTCGATCCTCACCGGCTTCTCATCCAACAGGCCGACACGTCGACCGAACATTATGCCCACGTGATCGTCATCGCCGTGGGGACCGTGCCGGCCAGACCGACCGACATTCCATTCGATGGTCACACGATCATCGATACCGACGGCCTTGTCACGCTCAAACATCTTCCGACATCGATCGTCATTGTCGGCGGCGGTGTGATCGGCACAGAGTACGCCTCGATCTTGGCCATGATCGGTGTGCCAGTGACCCTGATCGACAAGCGTCCGCGCTTGCTCGAATTTGTCGACGCGCAGATCATCGAGGCCCTGCAACGGCAGATGACAGACATCGGCGTCACGCTCTGCCATGAGGAGGAAGTCGTCGCGATCAGGAAAGAGCCAGATGGACAGGTCACCGTCTCGCTGACACACCGGCCACCGATCACCACCACGACACTTCTCTATGCCATCGGACGGATCGGCGCCACAAAGCATCTGAACCTGGAAGTCGTTGGCCTCACACCGGATGCACGAGGCCGCATCGTCGTCAACGAGCATTTCCAAACAGCCATTCCCCATATTTACGCCGCCGGCGACGTGATCGGCTTTCCCGCGTTAGCCTCGACCTCCATGCAGCAAGGCCGCCATGCCGCCTGTCATGCTTTTGGCCATCCTGACCACACCGACACGGACCTCCTGCCCTACGGCATCTATGCCATTCCTGAAATCTCCACGGTGGGGCGGAATGAGGAAGAACTGGCCAAGGCAGAGGTTCCCTATGCGGTCGGCATCGCCCACTATCGTGAAATCGCCCGCGGGCAACTGACCGGCGATGACACCGGCATGCTGAAGCTGCTGTTTCATCGCCACACCCACGCGCTCCTGGGCGTCCATGCCATTGGAGAAGGGGCCACAGAGCTCATTCACATAGGCCAAGCCGTGATGGCCTACCGAGGAAAGATCGATTACTTCGTCGACACGGTCTTTAACTACCCAACCCTGGCAGAATGCTATAAAGTCGCCGCCCTCGACGGCATCAATCGTTTACCGAGGCCCTGGCCCGATCAGGCGATTGACGTGAAGGGTGAAGCGTGAAGCGCCTCTCGTCCAAGCGTTTCAGGTTGTACGTTTCTAGTTTCATGTTTCTAGTTTCAAGTTGTTCGTTTCAGATTGCTGAAGTTCCGAGGTTGAACCTGAAACTTGAAACTTGAAACCAGCAACTTCATTCCCGAACGACGTTCCATACAGAAAGAGGCTCTATGTCATTTACAGATCGATTGAGACAACTCGCCACACCCATCTGGGATGCCCAACTGATTCATCCGTTCGTCGTGGCGTTGGGCAAGGGAACCTTGCCGGAACGTAAATTTAAATACTACATCCTGCAAGACGCCAGGTTCCTCGGCGATCTCGCTCGGGTATTTTCTGCCGGAGCGCTGAGAGCGCCGGATTCAGAATCGGCTCTGCGCTTTACGAAGCTCGCCGAAGACACCATGGTTGTCGAACGCAGCCTCCACGAGGGGTATGGGTCACGGTGGGACATGAGCGCGAAGGACATGACGTCCGTGCCCATGGCACCGACGAACTACGCCTATACCAGGCACATGCTCACGGTTGCCCATACAGGCTCGGTCGCGGAGATCACCGTTGTCGCCCTCCCCTGTGCCTGGATCTACTGCGTCGTCGGGCAGCATCTCTTGAAGCATGGTCCGCCCAAAAGTGATCATCCCTATCGCGACTGGCTCATGCTCTATGCTTCACCGGAGTTCGCCGAGGTCCAGCAATGGATGCGAAAGAGAGTAGACCAATGGGCCAAGACGGCGGGAAAAGAAGAAAAGCGTCGGATGGAAGAATCGTTCCTCATCAGCTCGCGCTATGAGTGGATGTTTTGGGAGATGGCGTGGAATGAGGAGAAGTGGCCGGTGTAAGAGTGCGGGCCAGGGCTGAGAGGCTCTCTCCGCTGGAAGCCACAGAGCGCCGTTGACCGCTCTGGCAGGATGCTGAAAAAGTCCGCCAGCGGCGTTCTCACTTCGCTCAGAGGCTCAACGTACCGAAGCGTACGCCTCCCCTCTTCGCTCGCTGCGGTCTTGCTGGACGGCCTTTTTGAGCATCCTGTTAAGCTTCGCCCCTCCACTTGGCGCCGAAAACTCGCCACACCATTTGCGGTGCAAATGTGTGGCTTCGAACATTCGTCGCCACTGCCTGCGGCATACGCTGCAGCTCAGCAAGAGCGGTGCCCCAACGGCGCTCTGATAACGCTCCGAGAGCCTTCCAGCCCTGGCCCTAAAATGGAACACCGGCCGAAGGGAAGAAGGAAAGATCAGATTCGGAGGGCAGGCAGCAGGGCCGTTCCATTGCTCGCGCAACGCGCGGCCTCGGAAGGCCCTCGTTGGACGCGCGCAGTTTGGCCCAACCCTGCTACCTGCCCGAAAACAACACCGGCCCAGGGGAGAAAGAGGGTAGAAGAGGAAGACCAGATGGAAAGTGGCCGCTCGATGCGCACAGTTCGAGACAGTCCTGCCCCTCACCCTAGAGTCGAAACCGGCCACAGGAATGGGGCCGAGGCTCGATGTGATTGGCCACAAACCTACGGACTTTGTACCATTCCCGTACAGACGACCAGCCCAAGGCGAATCGATACCTAAGCAGGCATGCGGGCTTCATGACTTCAGGAGGTATCAACATGCTCAATGTTGCTGGTCTAGTATTAGATATCGTTGGGGCTTTTATTCTGATGTGGGGAGAGCTACATCAAAGCGCGGCTCTTCTGAAGTATCAGGGAAGGGGTGAAGGCCAAACCTGGTTTGACAGCCAGGTGAAAAAACTTATTTGGTGGAAACAATGGCCGCTTAAATTTGCGAGAGCTTGGGGTTCAACAAATTCAGCAGATATGGGGCAAGAATCAATTTTTGATTCCTTTCCGTTGAAAGCATGGGGGATAGTACTCTTGATTTTCGGATTTCTCTTGCAAGTTTTAGCAAGCCTAATTCATTAGAAGCGACGGAACACCAAAATCATGGAGACGAAGCTGGTCATGATGAAGTCACATGGCTTCGACGAAAAATGGCACGGCTGTGGCAGCTACGCGTGATGTGCGAGATGACTAGTTCCCTGGGCTCATGTTTTTTTGGTCAATGGTGTCTGATTAGGCTGGGAATCAACGGCCGAAAGATTGCATGTCGAATGGGCCACAATCCCATAAGGCTGGACCCTGGGCGACGACCGACGCCAATTGCAGAAGTCCGTCCCCGTCAAAAAGAACGGCGAATCCAAATGTGCGGCTTTTCCAACGCCAAACATGTCCGGACGGGCCCTCACCTCTAAAAAACACAGACCGAACGTCTTTAGTCATGATTTCTGGAGCCCCCGTGATACCCCTAACTTCCTCTTCCGTCATGCCACGAACGAGATGCTTGCACTTTTTATAATAGCCCGCGCTTTCCTGATGGATTCGCGATTTTGCACGCAGACTGATTTCCGAGAGTAAACGCTCCTGTTCGTCGAGTTGAGCCTCTGCCTGTTTCAGTTGTTTCATCAGTGAGTCTGTCGTTTGGCTACCGTTCGTTGCCGAAACGGCGGTCCCTGGAATCTTGGCGGCGAGTTGCTTCAGCAGTCCTTCCACTTGCCGTTGCTGGACCTCGATGCGCTGTGACTTCTCCTGTAGGCTGGTCGAGTGACCTTCCAGCGCATTTTGCTTCTCGATAAGCGAGCGCTGGAGCGCGTTAAGTTCCTGCCTGGTCTTCTCCAGTGATTGCTCTTGGGCCCGTGCTTGTTCGTTGAGGCGACCCTGGATTGCTACGAGCTTGGCAGCGGGCACGCGGAGGAGGCGATAAACGGTGACCGTCCCTTCTGGATTAGGCTCCTCATACGTCATTTGCGTTTCGATGACCAGACCTTGTGCTTCGAGGGAAGTGATTTGCGCATAGTTCATCAGCTCGATCTTACCCTGTTCGAAGGCTTGCTTTCGTCCCTCCTCGAAAGATCGAGCTTTTGTAGCCACCCCAACAACAAAGAGGTCGTCTCCCTCCATGAAAGCCGATTTCTCCGTCCAGAATGGCTGATTCTCGTGGCCTGCAGGAAGCGCGGAGGCTGGCGAGAAAGTCAGTGTGAGCAGGACCACGGAGTAGACTGCTAGCCGTAGTTGGATTGGGTACTGCATATCAACGCTTCCTATGCCCACTAGAGGGTCTCAGGGCCGGATCGCATCCAGAGCTTTCAGAGTCTGGCCGGAGTTGAAGTTTGAAAAGGCTGTCACCTATCCCACCTCCCAACTTTGTCCCCTGTAACTCGTTGTTTTCGTGGCCCCTTGCCTAGCTAAAAAGCCATTTCAAGAGGCGTTTTAACGACAACCTCGGAAGATCGAAGCTGGCCACGATTTCCCTCAAAGGCGAGGGCTCCCACTGCTCCCACCGAGCCTCCTCAAATTTGCGAGCGGTCTTCTGATAGGGTTTCGTCTCAGGCTCCATGACCAAAAGCTTCTTGCCAATAAAGTTGATCTTGGCTTGCAGAAACTTTGTCTTATCCCCTTCTTCTCCAAAAAGGTCATACGGGTCTTCAGGCAGATGAGCCTCCTTAAGCTTTCTAATTGTCTCAAATGCTTGGTCTACTACAGGGTCGAACTCGTTTTTCAATTGCCGGAGGCGGTCGTGGACCTGGTCGAGCTTCTGAACTGAAAGCGTGGCGTTCTGAGCTAGTCCCGTTAAGGCCACTTTGTCCGTTCCCTTGAGTGCCTCCAAAAATTCCTTCGCATTTATCCAAGAATCGAATTTAGAAAACGCAATTTCTCGGCAACGTTCGTCCGTATCTTTCATGCCGAGTTTGAGCGTGTCGGTGTCCCGTTCGGTAGAGTTCTCGAGGATTGCACTTCTCAAATGTTCATCGCAAGCCTGGTAAACCTTGGCTTTTGTTCCATCATCTGCTCCTAACCAGGTGTACACGCAGCCTTGCGGAGACTCTGACGCATCTGGCCACTTGGAGATGAACTCCCAGAGTTTGGAGAAGTGACATTCTCTAAAGCCATAATCACTACGAAGGTAACTCAGCCGAATACTTTCTGCGTTCGTGAGATAGGCCTTTACCAACTCCGAACGCTCATTTATCCCAATCCCAAGTTCCGTGTCCTCAGGGTCGAAAATGCGCTCAATCAATTCGTCGCAGACATTTGGATTCCGTGCTAAGGCCAACCGCTCAAGATGGGTGGATTCCTGAAAATATTCTTTCCAGTGATATATGAAATCGAAAGTGCCGAAAACGTTCGGGTTCTCTCGCAAGCACGCACGGACGAAGGGATCAGGATCGTTTCTCAGCCGATCTTCCAGGTTTCTTTCAGGTGGTCCGATCCTTTCACCTGGATTACCTGGATCCCAATCCCGGTAATCCAGCCATGCATGCCGAGCCATCCACTGACCGAGTTCGACGTCTTCGAGGGCAAGCAGTGCAATTTCATAGGGAGCGTGGTAACCCATTTTTTGCAGTCTTTTGAAAAGGCGGATCCGCCCCTTGATATCGGAGTTCTTATATTCATGCCGAAGTTCTTCCAGAGTGTACGCATCAATGGCGGCATACCGATAGAGTGCCATCGTGTGAGATCCTTTCCAGGCGTTGCATCAACAAGAGGCGTAGGGCAGTAACGGCTAAGAGATTGTACGCTAACATGAGCCTATCCAGATGGGTGCCTCCCATCAAAGCACAGAAATTTTGGGCTGGAATGACTATTGACTTCCATGCCCGAGATTGCTTCGGATCATGACCACCTCTCACGATTTGGCATACCCGCTTTCACATCACACCCATGACATGTGAATCGTATCAACGGTTCCGCTTAAGACAAAACAGTTTCGGCAAAACTGCGTATCCCACGATCTCCGACACTGGTCCGCATTTGTCATGACGGTTCGTCCCGAACGAGGAAAAACAACTACGCCCTGTGCTCATGATTCTGATAGAGTTGCTGCGTAATGCAGCAGCAGAACCAAAAAGTTGGACCGTCGCGGTTGCCCGCCGCTTGAATGGAGAGGGGTTTTTGATCACCTGCTACCTGACAGCCGTAATCAAGAAAGGGACGGAGATATGGAAACGAAAATAAAGCTGTTCTTCGACCCTGTCGGTAACACGCTGACGGTGTGGTTCGGAGACCCCGATCAGGAACACCTGTGCGAAGAAACCGGTAACGACGTCATCCTCATGAAGGATGGCAAGGGCCAGGTCATCGGTTTCGAAAAGTTAAACTTCGTCCCCTTGGGAACGGAGATGCCGCTGGTCAGTTTCGAAACCATGGCAACTCCTGCGCGGTGAAAGGAGAGTTTCCTTGAGTATTTTCAAAACACGAAACAACCTCTTGGGGATGGAGTTCGATCGGTACCTCAGAGAGCATCCAGAGTTTACCGACAAATTCCCCAATAATGCCCAGGTTATCCTGCTCCTCGAAGGGGATGAGGAATTTAACAAGTGGAGTGCCCGGATCGGCAAAGAACAAGCAGCTCAAGATCAACCTCTTCTCTACGTGACCATCAAAAAACTCGCCCCAGCCCATTCACGCATTGAAGAACTCAGCCTCATGGCAGGATGACACCTGGTTAGGGTCAGGCAGCAGGGCCGGAGGTCTGTTATATGGGGTCTGGCCTGAGTATTGACTTATTTGTCGAAGAGGTGGGCTTTGCTTGACTATGCGCCTCCCCCTATCTACGCCCCACACTCATAACTCGCCAGCTCCGTGTGTCATACCCAAGCGCCCTCTATCATATTTACAGCCCATGGTAATGCTCAGCCGAAGAGGTTTCACGAGTAGACCGACAGTAAGTCACTCCTCATGTGCCAAGTGTCAGCACACTGGCGCGGGCGGTGGCAGTGGTATCCGATCACGGCTCAAGATGCAGAAGGAGGGCGGCGAGGGGGACTGTGATGAGGTGATATGGCTCTCTTCACGAATGGATCAGCGACACCATCTACGGATCTGACGAACGGCTTCGGCGTGGGGAACTGTTTCGCCCGCATCGGATTGGCGAAGGCCTTCTTCAACTTTTGCTAGGAAGCAGAGCCGTTCGATGGCATCTTCGAGAGTGGCGGTATCAGGAAGCCGCTCGTAACTTGAAGGATCTTCTGCTTCACCGTTTCAGTGGCCATCGCGATCACCTCATTCGCTTAGAGAATCTTGCTGGTAGACTTGAAAGAGGAGGGCTTCTGAACGATCGGCATGTTTAGGGTCGTTGACGAGGATATCGAGCAAGACACTGGTATCCAGTGCCGTGATCATCGCCCCCGGACAGAGGCAAGGTAACGATCTACATCAACAGGCTGTGCGCCGACGCCCCGCAGTTTGCGAAATGGGTTGGCCACTCCTGTGCCACGCTTTACGCTCCTGACCCCAGAGCGACGACGCTGCGCCGGAACCGTCACCCGTTTTTTCTCCGTGACCCGCATACACACCTGTTTTCGAACGCGCATTGGATACGGAATTATGTCGCACCGGGTAGGGGGTGTCAATCAAAGCGCGCCCTCTCCTTTTTCCATTCGCATACCACTCTCCCCGCTGGACAGATCCGGTCTGCCGAGTATAATCTGCGCATCTCGGTAACAACGATTCAGGAGCACTCATGATATTGAAGCAGGTGTTGACGATTGCGGGATCGGATTCCGGTGGAGGCGCGGGGATTCAGGCCGACATTAAAGCCATGTCGGCCAATGGCGTGTTTGCGATGTCGGCGATCACTGCCATCACTGCGCAGAATACGGAAGAGGTCACCGACGTCTTCGAGTTGCCGATCTCGATCATCTCGGCGCAAATCGACGCAGTCTTCGATGACTTCGATGTCGCGGCGGTGAAGACCGGGATGCTCTCCTCGACGGCGATCGTCGAAGTTGTCGCCAAACTCTTGAGGCCTCAGAAGGTCGCGAATCTGGTTGTGGACCCGGTTATGATTTCGAAGACCGGCCATGCCCTGCTCAAGCCGGAGGCGATCGATGCCATCAAGACACAGCTCTTCCCCTTGGCGCTCCTTGTCACCCCGAATATCCATGAGGCTCAGCAACTGTCCGGGATAGAGATCAAGACGCTCGCGGACGCGCGTCGCGCCGCCAAAATCATTCACAAGTTCGGCTGCAAATATGTGTTGATCAAGGGCGGTCATTTCCCGGCTGAACGAGGGACCGATCTGCTCTATGACGGCACCTTCTTCAACCTATTCAAAGGAGAGTTCATCGATACCCCCCACACGCATGGCACCGGCTGCACCTTTGCCTCGGCCATTGCGGCACATCTGGCGCGAGGCAAATCCGTGAATGATGCCGTACAGACTGCCAAGACCTACCTCACCGAAGCCCTTCGCCATAGCCTAGCCATCGGTCACGGAACGGGACCCACGAATCATTTCTATTTTCTCGAGACGTAGCAGCAGGATGCTGAACAATCCCGCCAGCTTCGTTCTCAAGAACCGTGAAAGGTAAAAGGTGAAAGGTGAAACGTAGGATTGCCGAGTGCTCTTTCTCCGAAACCTTTCACGTTTAACGATTCACGTCTCACGGATCGCTGAACGGCCTGTTTGAGCATCCTGCGGGAGTATTCTCCTATTGCGTCACACGCGCGAACCATCGAAATTCTTGCGTGTGGACATGATTTCCAGCATCCTGTTTATTGAAAAGAGGATGTCATGGATCGTTGTAGCTTCCGCCCACTGACCTTTTTAATCACAGGATTTAGCTGGCTGCTGCTCTCCTCGCTGGTGGGATTGGCCATCCTGATCGGATTGGTCCATGGCACACCGCTGCCCTCTTGGTTGAGGTCGGTCCATGTCCATGCCACCCTTATCGGCGGCATCCTGCAACTCATGATCGGCGGGCTACTGGCGTCCCTGTCCAGTGATTCCCAGAGCAGTCATGCCGGCTCGAACTCCCATCCATGGTTGTTCGCGACCCTGAACGCCGCCACAGTCTTGTTGCTCATTGGATTCGGGTTCGGAAACATGATGCTTGTCGGCGGGGCTGGCATTGTCGTGATTGGAGCCGTCGCCTCTATCGCTCCGGCCGCCTGGCAATATGCAGGGCAAAGCCAGACTCAACTAACCGGCTCCTCCTGTCTCTATCGATGTTCACTCATTTCCCTACTCGTGGGTTTAGTCATCAGCGTCGCGATGGCCTTCCAGTTCGTCCAACAGTACTATGCCCATGCGCGGCTGCTGCATCTGCATCTGATTCTCTTGGGCTTCGTCACCATGGCCATGATCGGCGCCACGCATCGCCTCTTGCCGATTGTCTTAAATGCCGAACTCTACAGCGTGAAACTCGCTCGTCTCGTCATGGTCGTACTTCCCACCGGCTTCGTCCTGTTGATCGGCGGGTTTATCACCTCGTCCCTCCACCTTGAACTTGCGGTCGGAGGGCTCCTGGTCCTCAGCATCGGCCTGTACGCGTACAACCTATTGCGCACGTGGCTAGGCTCAGGCCATTCGGGAAATGCCGCCTCCGACCATCTGCTCATCGCCACGTTTTTCCTGGTCCTCATGATGATCATGGGCGTGCTCGTCGGATCCAACGCCCTTCCACAACAGCCTCTGCTGCCGGTCGGATCGTTGCACCTCGCAGCCTATACCCATATGGCCTTGATCGGATTCATCCTGCATACGGTCTTTGGACTGTTATCCTACGGCATTCCCGAGATACTGGCAGCCGACCGCACCACGAGCCGGAAAAAACAAGAACCCTATCGAGAGCAACTTGCCGCCATCATGGACCGGTGGCGAGCCGTTCAGCTCACCGGATTGAGTCTGGGAACGATGGGCTTCGGCGCGCTTGCTGCCATGACCTGGAACGTCCCGCTCAGTGCAGTCTTCATTCAAATTGCGACCTGGGTCACCGTCGGCCTGCTCCTTGGCAGCGTGACCATCTTTACGGCGAAACTCACCTGGGTTTTGGGGGTTTCGGCATCAGGAATCGTCATGTCTCTCCCTAACAAGATACCGAAAGAGTCCACTAGCGCCATCGATCCTGCCGCGTGAGAGGCGCGACTTGCGAAGCCGTCGCACCGTGAACAAAGTGGGTTCCCCCTTCGCGTGACTCGCCTAACTTGTCCTGCTTCTCGCGCTCAGGTATCCTGCGACATCGTTTTCAGTTGTGCCACAGAGGGGGACCTAGATACTCCCTCATGCGAAAATACGTTCCCCCTAAGTATCCGGCTCGATTGAAAGACCACTCCTTGGAAGAATCGCTGACCTTTCATGACCGCCATGGTCACCGCATTGCCGCAATCCTCAGCAGGCCCGACAGGCCAACAAGGAGTCTCGCCGTGCTGTGCCATGGATTTCTCTCCGGCAAGAACAGTGCAACCAACAAGACCTTGACTCGCCTCCTCAATGAACAGGGCCTGGCCACCTTTCGGTTCGATTTTTTCGGCCAAGGGGACAGTGATGGACCGTTCGAAGAGATCACAACAACCCTGGCCGTGCATCAAGCCGAAACCGCGCTCGATCTCGTCATCGCCAGAGGCTATGATCGAATCGGGCTCGTCGGCTCAAGCTTTGGCGGACTCGTTGCCACCCTCACGGCGGCCCAACGATGCGACCTCGCTTGTGTGGCCCTCAAATGCCCTGTGGTGGACTTTGCGGAAGAGCTTCACGTAACATTTGGAGCTGAAGAGTTGGCACGATGGCATGCCACGGACACGATTCCGAACATCATGGGGGGACCGAATCGGGTCCGTTTGCGGTATGATTTTTACGACGACTGCCTCAGACAGATTGCCTATGGACCGGCTGAACGAATCACCATCCCCACGTTGATTGTTCAGGGTGAGCGGGACGAATGCGTCCCCCTCCATCAAAGCCGGCAATTGTATGACGCGCTGAAAGGACCAAAGAGGCTTGATCTTCTGCCAGGCGCCGATCACCAATTCACTCGGGAGGAAGATTTTCGCCGGATGACTGCATCGATCAGCGAGTGGCTCGCTGACCACCTCGCAGTGAAGCGTGAATCGTGAAGCGCATCCCGTTCAAGCGTTTCCGGTTGCACGTTTCTAGTTTCAAGTTTCAAGTTTTCGGAGGATGGTCTTGACAACATGAAACCTGAAACTCGAAACCAGCAACTCTCCCCGAACAAACGACGATGCAAAGAACAGTATTTTTGAGCATCCTGCAGGGAAAGAGATGATTACAGAAACCGTCCAACAGATCCTGAGCGTTCTCTACCCCCTCTATAAAGAGGAGGTCTACCAACGGCGCGAACAGATGATGCGACTCACAGTCGTCGGCTCACTGGGTCTGATCACGATGCTCTTTGCGTTTCTCTTGAGTCCATACAAAGATCGGCTGACGTTCCTCGACACCTCGTCCATCATGCTCGCGAGCGTGATCTGGTGCGGCTTGTTCTGCGGTCTGATCGTTCAACAACAATACCGGCACCGGCAGGCCAAACAAGTCCTGGTTCAGCTCGAACAAGCACTCGGGTTTTTTGAAGAAGGCCTGATCGAAGAACATCAGGCACTCTATCCCCAGGGGTGGAGGACCGCCTGGCTGAGCGATCGAACCGGCATCCTCTACTTCACCTCGCTGTGCTCGCTGACAGGATTATTCCTTCTCGCTCTCCTCTTCTCCTAACAGTCGTTACGATTTGACGCAACGGAAGCCGGTGTAGCTGTTGCGAGTCTCAGGCGAGAGCGTAAAGCGGCCATAGGTGAGGAGATACTTCGGCAAGTCGGACCACGATCCACCGCGTAGCACTTTGAACTGCCCCTGCTCAGGGCCTTGCGGATTGCGTTCCGGCGAGACGTCGTAATAGTTCGTGGCGTACCAATCTTGCACCCACTCCCAGACATTCCCAGCCATGTGATAGAGCCCGTAGGGGCTCTTGCCCTGCTCATAGGACTGCACAGGCATCAAGACCTGGCTATAGCTGAACCGCGCACCCAACGCAAAATTCGCCAGATCTTTGTTTGGAACCCAATTGCCCCAGGGATATAACCTTCCATCCGTTCCTCTGGCCGACTTCTCCCATTCCGCTTCGGTGGGAAGCCGCGTTCCCTTCCATCGACAATAGGCCTCGGCATCCGTCCAATCCACACCGATCACAGGCCGATCGCGATGCTGAGTGAGATCGACGGTGTTCCATTGCCATGGAGCGGCTCGGTTTGTGGCAGCAAAGAACAGGGCATACTGCGCCGTGGTGACCTCATGGAGATCCATGAAAAAAGTTGGTAGCCAGACGTGATGCTTGGGACGTTCATCTTCGAGCGCCTGAACCCCATCGAGGCCCATAGTAAACGACCCCTCCGGGATCTCGACCATAGGAGTTTCAGCAGTGGGCGGCTGCTCCAGAGCGTTCGATTTCCTGAGTCGATCAAGTTGCGCCTCGCTGAAAGGCACCGTAAGGGTGAGAAACAGAAGGATGGTCACACAGGCCATCCAACGGGGCCGCAGGCGAAAGAACACCGGGGGCGTCACGTTCGCCCGCACCCGGCCCCGAGCTGCAGAGCCGCTCTTCCCCAGTGGGCTATGTTGAGGATGTTGTCGAACTGAGAACAACACCTGGGTCAGGCGCGTCTCGGTGCGCCGGGGTTGGGCGGGAGAGAAGTCGGCCTGTTTCAGCATCCTTCTCAATGGATGATGCCGCCGACCACCCAATGTCGATCATCCGGCACATCGATGATCAAACGTGTGAGATTCATCCGGGCGAGCTGCGCGCTGATGTCATCTTCCGTAAATGCCGCAAGCAGTGAGTTGTAAAAATCTCTCCTCAGAATGTCCGGAGCTCCCGAAGCATACCGATCAACCATGGCCTGTGCCTCTTCCGGCGATTCCGGTCTGAGCAGATCCATCACGAACACGGGAGATCCCGGTTTCACCAGTTGCCGCAACCGATGCCAAAACTGCAAGGGGTTCGGCACATGATGCAAGAGACTATTGGACACTGCGGCATCGGCTGGCTCGACCAACGAAACCGCTTGAAAGCGCTCGCAACGGAAGGCGATCCGGTCGGCCACCCCTGCCTGTTTCACGGCCTCGCCGGCCAATGCAATCATGGGCTCCGATGCATCGACGCCGGTAACGCGGCACGACGGCAGCGCCCGAGCGAACCGAAGAGGAATGTCGCCCGGCCCACAGCCCAGGTCGAGCAGGTGCCCCTCGGTGAACTCCGGAAAGTATTTGCGGAAACGATCGACGAAACCTTGATTTTCCTTTTCGAAATCCGCCCGCGCATAGACGAGCGCCTGCTCAGGATCGTCCATCAATTCAGGTTCGAGTATACGGTCCATGACATCAACCCCAAGAGCGTATAGCTAATGGCCTATGGCTGATAGGAGGCATAGATCGAGAGAGGACTCCGAGGCATTGCTCTTGCCATAAGCTATACGCCATCAGCTCTGTACTTCCACGGCATCTCCCGGTCTCACCACCCCCTCACGCAGCACTTTTGCGTAGAGCCGACTCCATCCTGGGTTCAGTTTCTGGGACACACGCTTGTAGTCTCCGTCCCGAAACCACTGGGCGTTTTTGTCGCAGGGACTGGTATAACTCATAACCTCTATCTGGACCTCCGGCCCGATCTGGAGCCGATCCCCTGGTTTCAGCTTCTCCCATTCAAGCCCTGAGAGGGTCAGATTCTCTCCGGAGGACCCGGCCTCGATCGAATGGCCCTCGTCCTGCAGCCGCTCGATCAGCTCTTGCGAATAGAGACAGAGTGCACGATCGGGGCCGCCATGCACTTTGAGGTTCTGCTGCCGATCGCCCCCGACTCCGGTTTTGCTGATGACGGCCTCCAGCACCGGATGTTTCGGTACACCTCCATCTGACACATTAATCTGGTACAGATGGGGGTAGGGTGGTCGTCCATTCTCGTCCATCAGTTCGCTCCTTCGCAGGATTCTGCCATCAACAATTCCAACGATACCCAACCTTCTTGTTCACGCCGCCGACACAACGTGGCGCCGGCCTTGGAGAACGCGTCTACAATCTCCGGCTCTTGCTCGACCAGAATACCGGACAGCAAGAGCCGCGCACCGTGGCTCACGTACTGCGCCAATGTATCGCACAGCAGCACCAGCGTCTGGCGGTCGAGATTGGCGAGTACCAGATCCGGCCGTAGCTCGCCATGCCGGTCAATGTCCATCAGCGTACCGCATCGAAATGCCAGGTTGTTTCCGAATCCGTTCTCTGTGGCATAGTCGCGCGCGCAATCCACCGCCACAGGATCGCACTCTACTCCGAGTGCCGAGGCTGCTCCAAGCCGCAAGGCCACCATCGCCAAAATGCCGCTCCCAGCCCCCACATCCAACACAGACTCGCCGCCGTGAATCCTGTCTTCAAGCCATTCCAGCAACATCCTGGTCGTCGCGTGATGACCCGTGCCGAATGCCTGCTTCGGGTCGAGGATTATTTCAACATCGCTGGGGTGCAGATCAACCGGCTCCCAACTCGGCCTGATCACAATCCGCTTGCCGATCCTGATCGGCCTGACCGACTGAGCCCACTGCCTATTCCAATCCTGATCGGGTATTTCCTCAACACGAATGTCTCGTTCGTCCGAGATAGCGGGATCAAGTCCCTGCAACGTTCTGCAGAGACGAGCATGGGCCTCCATACTCCACTGTGGTTTCGGCCAATAGAGATGGACAACCCCTTGTTCCTCCCATCCGCCTTGGATCGCAGGGTCATCCAGCAAGCCGAGCAACTCTGCCGCATCAACGGTGGTCCGAATCTGGACATCGATCCATCCCTCTGACTTCATGAAGGACTGGCCCGCATGATTCATGACGGTTCGTGGCGACATCGCGCAGTCATGTGGCGAGACGGGCATGCGGATCCGCGAGGCCCCGAGGCGTACGTGAACAGGACGTCGAGGGAGCGAGTGGCGAGCCTGCCTGCCGAAGGCTCGTCGCAGCGGCGAATCCACGATTGCGGCAGAAGCGTCCATGAGTCATGCGGGCTGGAGTTGACGCACTCTCCCCCTTCCAGTAAGGTCGGCGCTATGCTCCAGCCGCAATCCGTGACACCGGTACCGAACGCCCATGCGCTGATACGCCTGACGGCGAAACTCGACCGCATGATCGCCCTGGCCACCGCATCGAGTTCAGCCTTCACCCGCTGGCGTCTTATCCTGTTCATCGGGGGAGTGATCTGCACGGTCGCCCTCTATAAAATGGGATGGTACCAAGTCGGCAACGGAGCGGTTACCGCTTTCGTCGCCCTGTTTCTGATTGTGGCCGGTTATCATAACAGGCTCGAAAGTCGCTTGCACCGGCTTCGCCTTTGGAAGCACATCAAGGTCGTGCACCTGGCACGGCTCCAGCTGGATTGGCCTCAGATTCCCGCTCGTCCGTCGAGTGCTCCCGAGCACCATCCCTATGCCAAAGACTTGGACCTCGTCGGTCCCCACTCGCTCCTCCATCTGCTCGACACCACCGTCTCCTCATACGGGCAAGCGCGGCTGCAGTCGTGGCTTCTTGAGCAGCCGCCGGGACCGGACCAGTGGCTTCAACGCCGTCGCCTCGTACAGGAACTCATTCCGCGATCGCTGTTCCGCGATCGGCTGGGGCTCGAAGCTCAGCTGATCGGTGAACAAGAAATCAACGGCCGACGGCTAGAAGCCGTCCTGAATCATGCCGTCGGATTTTCCCATCTCACGACCATCTTCGCGATTCAAACCCTGCTGGCTGCGACCACGATCGGGCTCGGATTGTGTGCATTGCTCGACTGGCTGCCGAATTATTGGATGTGGTCCTTCGCGCCCTATGCCGTGCTCTATTTCTGGACCGATCAGGGCGAAGAGTTACTGGAACATGCGGTGGGTGTGCACTTTGAGCTGGAGAAACTGGGAGCGGTGCTGGGTTTTGTCGAGCGGCATGCTAAGCCCCGCCATACGGCGCTGGCAGACGTATGGGCGCCCCTGCTCGTCCCAGGCGTGAATCCGCCCCGGCTTGTCCGCCAAGCGGCCCGTACTCTGCACGCAATCAGCGTCAAAGCCCATCCGCTCATCCATCTCGCGGTCAACGCCTTTTGCCCCTGGGACCTGTGGTTCACCTATCGGCTCCAACAGATTCAGGCTCAGGTCGCTACCCACCTGCCGACCTGGCTGGATCGATTGGCCGAAGTCGAGGCCGCCTCGGCGCTCGCGACGTTTGCCGCGCTCCATCCATCCTATCGCTGGCCGGACCCATTCACCGCCGATTCGCAACGTCATGGAACGCAGCCCATGCTGTCTGTCACAGGCCTCGCCCATCCGCTGATTCCAGAGACGCACCGGATCTCGAACGATCTCGTCCTCGAAACATTGGGAACCGTACTCCTGGTCACCGGCTCCAACATGTCGGGGAAAAGCACCTTCTTGCGAACCCTGGGCCTCAATCTCTGCCTGGCTCAAGCAGGCGCCCCAGTCTGTGCCGATCTATTCGAGTGGACGTGGGTGCGCCTCGCCACCTGTATTCGCATAGATGACTCACTCGAAGCGGGCCTGTCGTTTTTCTATGCCGAGGTCAAACGTCTCAAAAGCCTGCTCGACGCGACGGCAGATCGATCCAGCCCACCGGTGATCTTCCTGATCGATGAAATCTTCAAAGGCACCAACAATCGTGAACGGTTGATCGGAAGCCGTGCCTTCATTACGGCCCTCGCGCAAGGCAATGGATTTGGCTTGGTCACCACACACGATTTGGAATTGACCGATCTCGACAAGACCGTGCCAGGACTGCGGAATGCCCACTTTCAAGAAACGGTGGCAGCCGGCGCACTGCAATTCGACTATACGCTCAGACCTGGTCCTTGCCCCACGACCAACGCCTTGAGAATTATGGAGCTGGAAGGGTTGCCGGTGCCCAGGGAGAGATAGGTGGGCAGGTTATCGCTCCTTGAGTACGAGTGCGCCTCGGTAGAAGAGAGACATTCCGCCCATCTGGACCACGTGATAGAGGTCATTGTGATTGAAGTCCTGGTGAAGCGCGACTCCATTAACCTGAACGTAACCTGAACGGTCGCCGCCAAGATACTCACCAGTACCCCTCCGGCCAGCCATGGAGCGCTCATCGCTCGATGGGTGAACCAGGCAGACAACTGTAATGCCACATCACTGGGTATCCCTTTCGTCGCACGTCCGGGTGGCTCGCGGTACATGCTGGAACGATCCGGTGACGGGGCGGCGGCAACAGCTTGTTGCGCCAGAGGGTCAACGAGCCGTCCGCGGGTGTTTGACCGACGGCGGTTGAAGCGAACCGTCACTTCAGCGAGGGAGTAAGTGCGCGGCTGGGGTGAACACCGCCCTGAAGGGTTTCGAGCAGCCAACGCGTGTGCAGCGCGGCGACGCGATGCACCCGTGGCATGACGTCGTGTGCCTGGTCCGCCCCGCTGCGTCTGACGGGACAGCGCTGCTGGTCCCCTGCGGCAGCGAGGCCCGCATCGCCCTTCCATCCGTCGGTGTGCATTGTCGCCCCAGGCTCCACGGCCACTGGAATACCGTCCATCAGGCGCGCGGCGGCAACAGCCGTGACGCGGTTCAGTCGGAGGCGACCGCTTGCTCGACCGTTCTTCGCGGTCGCGGCCACGACGAGGGACGTCTTCGCGCGCGCGGCCCCGCGTGCCCGCTTCAGGTCCGCCACCGGAGGGTTCCTCGACGGCAAGCTCGCCGGCCAGTCGAGCACGACTCGGTCGTACCCTGGCGCTGCGCAGCTAGTGCCGCCACATCCAAGCCGTTTCGTCGCGACCCACGCCCTGGATGGAGTCACGGCACTGGGCCTCGGTCAGAAACCAGTCGTCCCTTTCATCGAACGTGCGCGGGTCATCGACGCCCGGGGTCTGGCCGACCTTTTCCATGGCACGAAAATATCACGCACGCGCACATGCGTCACAGGGATGCCCCATTTACAGTATGTACCCGTCATCATGGTGGGAGGGCCTGCCGTCAGTGATCGCATCGGACGAAGAGAGTCTGGCAGTTCTCTTGAGCCTGGCTGCCATGGTGACCAACAACCAAGCCAGCGTATGCTCAGTTCATGTATAGACATCGCCTAGGAACGCGAAGTGCCCGTGCCTTCATCGGGGGTGAAGCGGCCTCAGCCGCGTGGCGATGCCCTTCTAGCGCGCATCGACGGTACGGGGGGCGGCGGTGCGGAGACGCGCGTAGAGTGGAGCCCACAGTTGTTCGACGGGATTCAGCGCGAGGGCATACGGCGGGAGATTGCCTATGGTGCCCCGACCGCTTCGCTGGCCTTTTTGCCGTTCACCATGTTGTGACGGCGTACGGTGTCGGCGATGACAATGTCGCCGGAGTAACGCGTCTGGCCTATACACGACTGGACATATGGCAGGAACAGGGCACTGCGCAGGGTCAGCCGTCATGGTGATTCGGCTGGCCACTGAGTCCAGAGAGTTGGCGATGATCTCGGTGAGGATCGTTTCTGCAATACTATAAGGATAGGCATCCCGCAAGTCTTCCAACAGATGTTCGAGATCGACGCGGGTCTTGCCCATGTTCTACTCCATGAATCTGCTCTGTGAAGGCAAAGGACGGTAGACGGAGGCGCAGGCGAAATCAAGGCGAGAGAGGGGAGATTCGGGGTAGGGGCTCAGACCAATGAGGTGCCTACTTCAACTCACAAACCCTCATTGGTAAGCCTGGAGACCTCGTAGTCCGCGCACAAATAAGTCAATACGCATGCCAGACACCAAATCTCTCACGCCCATAATTCCGCTTTCCGAGACGGTTACCCCAAAGCCAGATGCTCTTTACTTCTCGATCTTCTGCGCTTCGAGTTGGCAAAAACCACAATGTCTCTCTCGCCCGAACGCAGGAAGTCCAGAAAGTCCACTTCCTTGTATTTGCATGTCTGACATATGCTAAGCAGAACCAGGTAGTCACGAATGCCCTTTTCTGAAGTGACCCCCGCAAGTGTGCGGCGAGCCATCGCAAAGGCTTTGACCGCGTGTTCGGCGTTATTGTTGTTCCAGGGCACGCCGTCGTGAATCAGAAAGGTGAACAGCGTATCTTTGTTTTTCTCGAAACGTTCCTTGAGCGTTCCCGCGGAGTTACTTTGAAGATTGGCGCCTGAGAGTCGCCTGTAGAAGCGATCTACGGATCTGAGATGCTTTCTCAAGAAATGGCTTTTTAGACCATGACGATCAACGGTTTCTACCATCGGTTTCACCAAGTCGGCAAAACTCTTTACGAGCTTTTTCAGTTCCTCGTCGTAGGGATATTTCAGAACCGCATCGTTCAAATCCCGGATTAGGTGAATCAAGCACTTTTGTTGAGGACAAGGGATTCCATCGTAGGCTGCATAGAAGTCCGAGACCAAGACGCCAGTGAAGTCCTTGAGCAAGCTTTGTGGAGTGCTGCCATGGCGGGTCTCGCTATAGACATAGGCTACTTCTTCCATGTTTGCGAAGACCCACACAAACCCAACCTTGCCTTCTACGCTGATTTTCGTCTCATCGGCGTGGATCAATTGACCATTGCACAGCCGTGCGACCAGTGCATCGTAAGTTTCTTTGTATGTCTCCGCTGCCTTCGCCTTGAAGCAATTTGTCGTTCCAATCCTCAGCTGGAGGCCGAATAACTTGTTCAGACTGCGGTCAACACTTTCCTGTGGTAGTCGCAGGCCGATATTCTGGTAGAGCGAGTACGCCACGATCCCAGGACCAAACTTGCTGCGTGTCCAGCCCATTTTTTTAGGGGCGAAAGTGGCTCCGCAGTCCTGACACTTGTATCGGTGAAACCGGTAGAGGATGATCCATCTCTTTATGCCGTGCCGCATAAACTTGAGATCAAGAATGCCCCTGCTACTGTTCCCATGCCCAAAGAAGTTTGTCGATCCACACTTCGGACAAGAACGAGGCCGGGGACACTCAATTATCTTGTTAGGCGAAAGCACCTTCTTGGCTCTTGAAGAGCGAGTCAAGGCGACCTTCAAGAATGCATTAGACTTCACGTAGACGCGCGCACGCTGGTAATCCCAATATGCAGCCTTATTTATGGCATCCAGTTCTGGAAAAGAGAACGTGTTGCGCTTGAAGCCGTATAAATTCTCATGCTTCAGCCTCTCTGTGCGCACCACGTCATTCGGAGGGGAACCGTCAGCCTCAGGAGAGGCTAGAAACAAATCAACCAACTTGCGCTCTACTAATTCGAGTGCCTCACAGTCTTGCGCGTTATAGGTGACGACCGTCGCTTTCAATGAGGGTGCCTTGGTGGCTTCCCATTCATGGTGCCAAGCGATGGTTCGCACGCCAGAAGCTGTAGGATCTGACCATGTGAATCCCAGATACCTTGCAATTTCCTTCAGCCCATTGGAAAACGCCGGAAAGTAAACCTGTGAAAAAAATGATGGATAGCAGGTTGATAGAAGACTTGATCGTTCTGGCCACGGCGGACCCTTCCAGTGGTGCGGCGTGTCGATCAGACATCCGCTTTAGGAAGGTTGTCTCGAAGCTGCCGTAGTGAACCAAGACTGGGTTTTCGATTTCCGACAAGATGTTCAGGAAGTCAGCCCAGATGCGCTTCTCTTCATCCGCGCTATCAGCCCACAGGCTATGCTGCACGGCTCCCTGAACGGTTGTGATGCGAATGCCGATGAGGTAATAGAAATCACGGTCTGGAAGCCCCTCGACATCCAGAAAGACCGGCGTACCCTCGACCTTCAGTTCCGGGCTACCGACGATGTGGATTTTTTGCTCTCGAATCGCGAGGGCCTTCAAGGAATGGTGATACTGCTCGCGCTTGGCAGCAAGCCGCTTTGGCCGCCGGCGTGGTCGGAAGGTATGGGAGAGTTGCGTGACGGTGAAGATGCCTTTGCTGTTGAACTTCCTTCGCTCCTTTTCTGTCATCCTGGACAACAGGCTGAGGTCGTCTTTTTCAATGGCCTTCTGTCGGCATTGAGCTTGAAACTCGCACTCGGCGCAATGCCGATTCAGGACGAGATCGGGCGGCGACGGGGTGGACAGCATCGTGGCTATCTTCCTAGTCAGTTTCCGCACCTCGCCCGCCAGCGCAGAAATCTTCACCTTCGGCGTGGCGTGGTTGTCCCCGTGGATGATCTTGCCCAGGCCGACCTTGCGGCCCAGCATTTCCGACAACACGAGCGCATCGAACGCCAGCAGCAGCTTGTCATCCCGATTAAGTTTGTTGGTAAAGATGAATCGAATCGGGGTGAATTGGCCGGGCTGACCTCGCCCTTCTGACGGAGATCGTTCCACCGCGTGAAGACTAGATTCCAGATTCTCTGCGCGGGCCACGAGGTCCACGGCCAGCCGCCACTTGGCCGTCTTCCAGTTTTCCGCTCCGGGCGAACCGATGACGCACTCATCGTCCGCTGCTCCAGCCAGTAAGTCCTTCATTCCCGCCTTGCGGTAAGACTCGGCCTGAGTCCGAACCCAGTCGGCATAGGCGTTCCCCGTCCCCGTTTCGCCGAGTGATCGGAGAAAGCATTTCGTTATGCACTTGAGGCCGGCTTCAAAGAGAGGGGTGGTGATTTTCATTTCGTGGTGGAGAAAAGGTACCGGAAACCTTCCCCGTATTGTTCGAGAAGTAGGAAAAGGGTTGGGAATCTTTGTTTGAGTTGCAATAGATAGAACGTATCTCTTCTTTGTTTCCTCACCCCCTCACGCAAAGGTGGTCTGACTGCCATTCGCTGGGCGCGTTCACCGAGCAGGCTCTTTTTTTCTTCACTCCCTCTAGCGAGGGTGACCGAACTGTCCTTCACTGCGCGCATTGGACGATATACATGCTCCCTCCAAGCTTGCTTGTTCTTAGGGATGGGGGCTGATTGATCTTCCATTGCGCGCGTCCAACGAGGGGAGTCCGCGACCGCGCGTTGCGCGAGCACAGAAGATCATCAGGCTCCATCCCTCCTCATCCTTTGTGCGCTTCCATGTAGGCTCTTAGAAGGGCATTTATCCGTGTCTGATAGCCAGGCCCTTTGGCTTTGAACCAATCCAAGACCTGACGATCCAGTCGAATGGTGACGGCGGTCTTTGGCTCAGGAAGACTCAACGTGGCATGCTTGAAGAAAGCCGTGCCTAGCTCCGGGATATCGGAGAAATCGATCTCGCTGTCCTTGAGCGCGTCAATTTTTGCCCAATTGCTCCGCGACCGTTTCTTGGTAGTAGGCTTCTTCACGGTGGTTTGTCCGATCTGTGACTTCTGGGCCAGCTCTGTGCCCAAGCTTACGCAATCTTTCTCCGGCGAAGAGCTTTATCGAGATCATAGGTTGCTTGGAGATTCATCCACACCTTGGCCGAAGTGCCGAGTACGCGTGAGAGATCAATGGCAGAGTCGGCTGTCATGTGGCGCTTGCCCTTGATCAGCTCGTTCAGACGTGCGCGTGTCCAGCCAAGCTTCTGGGCCAGTGCGGCTTGGGTTATCTTTCCGGGGATCAGAAACTCTTCGAGCAACATCTCGCCAGGATGAAATGGGCTCTTGGGGAGTCTCATTGCAATACCTTTCTTGCTCTTTCGGGGCTCAATGGTAATCTATGACTTGGACTTCGTAGACGTTTCCGTCTTTCCATTGAAAAACCACACGCCACTGATCGTTGATTCGTATCGAATGAAATCCTTTCCAGTCTCTTTGCAGTGCTTCCAGCCGATTGCCTGGCGGTTCGCGAAGATCTCCGAGCTCTGCCGCATCGTGCAGATAGAGTAGCTTTCGCCGCGCCGCCCGAACTAATTTATGGGGAAACCGGAGTACAACCTTCGAGCGCCGGTCATCAAACAGGTCTTCTGCGAGCCGATTCCCAAAGGTCTCAATCACTGTCTCAGGTTATCGCAACTCGATAATATTTGGCAAGGGTAGGTAGGGGGGCTAGATCTGTTCGACATCCGCGATAATGGTGTGCAACCCGCTTGCCCCCGCCGGCTGAGGTCGGACGATCTCGGCGATCTGCAATTGCCCCTTCGTGTCCGTCGCGCGCACGACAGTTTGGAATTTTCCTCGCTGAGGCAGCTTCCAGGTGTAGTTCCAGATGACCCAGGAGTAAGGCGACATGGGTTTCTCGATCTCACACTCATTCCATGTTCGGCCTGCGTCGAAGCTCAGTTCCACTTTCCTGATGCTGTTCGGTCCACCGAAGGCGATGCCGCGGAATTTCTGCTCGGCTCCGCGGAGCGTTTGGTAATGGCCGGGGCTGTCGATGCGTGAGAAAATTTTGATGGTCCCATCGTCGGTCCAGCCTTTGCGCTGCCAATAGCCTAGATAGTCGCCGGGATAGACTTCGATCTCGACGATCCACTTCACATTCTTGATCCCGTAAAGGCCCGGCACGATGAGCCGGATCGGGAAGCCATGCTCCTTCGGCAGTTTTTCGCCGTTCATCAGAAAGGCGAGTATTACGTCGTCTTGCATGGCGCGCGTGAAAGGAATGCTGTCGTCGTAGCCATCGATGCCGCGGAACACCACGTCGCGCGCAGTCTCTTCGTCGGCGCCGGCATCTTCGAGCAGTGTCTTGAGCGAGATGCCGCGCCACGTCGCATTACCCATGCTGTCTCCGCCTGGGAGCGTATCGATGCACATGAGTGTCGAGACTTGATCGTGGGAGTCGCGATTGAGAATGTCGCGCCAGCCGAGCGACATCGGAGTGTTTACGGCCCCTTTGACATGGAGTTTCCATTGTTCGATATTGAGATCCCGCGACATGGAAACGGCGCCATCAGCGTAATTGACTACATAGAATTTTGAGTTTGGTGTGAAGTAGGTCGTGTCGCGCGCAGGGATGGCAAACATGCGTCCGAACGTCGACCCCAGCGCGTCGCATCCACCGGTGACTCCAGCGAGCGTGCCGAGGCCGAGGGCCTTCAAAATGGTTCTCCGCCGCATGGGCAGAGATGATTCGTTCAGTAACATTTTTTTATTATACACGTAAATGAAGCTTGACTCTCGTCTCACGGTTTGTTATCTTGCCGCCTGTTCGATGGTGCTCGTGCTTCCTGCCTGTTGACCGCGTGCAAGTGTGCGGTGAGGGCATGCGGTTTTTGGGAATACCCGGCCATATATTTGGTAAAAGGGTCCCTTGACACGCTTTTCGTGCACGGAGTATAGTGCACGGCTCGCGTGACGAGTGTATTTGTTCTTTGACAACTGAATAGAGAATGTTGAGCAATGGTGTAAGTGTATTGAAGTGGTGGCCCTTGGTCCAAATTCTAAGAACACCTTTATGAGAGTTTGATCCTGGCTCAGAATGAACGCTGGCGGCGCGCCTAATACATGCAAGTCGAGCGAGAAGACGTAGCAATACGTTTGTAAAGCGGCGAACGGGTGAGGAATACATGGGTAACCTACCCTAGAGTGGGGAATAACTAGCCGAAAGGTTAGCTAATACCGCGTACGCTCCTTGAACTTCGGTTCAGGGAGGAAAGCGCTACCGAGGGTAGCGCGCTCTTGGATGGGCTCATGTCCTATCAGCTTGTTGGTGAGGTAACGGCTCACCAAGGCTTCGACGGGTAGCTGGTCTGAGAGGACGATCAGCCACACTGGCACTGCGACACGGGCCAGACTCCTACGGGAGGCAGCAGTAAGGAATATTGCGCAATGGGCGAAAGCCTGACGCAGCGACGCCGCGTGGGGGATGAAGGTCTTCGGATTGTAAACCCCTTTCGGGAGGGAAGATGGAATGGGGTAACCCATTTGGACGGTACCTCCAGAAGCAGCCACGGCTAACTTCGTGCCAGCAGCCGCGGTAATACGAAGGTGGCAAGCGTTATTCGGATTTACTGGGCGTACAGGGAGCGTAGGCGGTTCGGTAAGCCCTCTGTGAAATCTTCAGGCTTAACCTGGAAAAGTCGGGGGGGACTGCCGGGCTAGAGGACGGGAGAGGAGCGCGGAATTCCCGGTGTAGCGGTGAAATGCGTAGAGATCGGGAGGAAGGCCGGTGGCGAAGGCGGCGCTCTGGAACGTTTCTGACGCTGAGGCTCGAAAGCGTGGGGAGCAAACAGGATTAGATACCCTGGTAGTCCACGCCTTAAACTATGAATACTAAGTGTCGGCGGGTTACCGCCGGTGCCGCAGCTAACGCATTAAGTATTCCGCCTGGGAAGTACGGCCGCAAGGTTGAAACTCAAAGGAATTGACGGGGGCCCGCACAAGCGGTGGAGCATGTGGTTTAATTCGACGCAACGCGAAGAACCTTACCCAGGCTGGACATGCAGGTAGTAGAAGGGTGAAAGCCCAACGAGGTAGCAATACCATCCTGCTCAGGTGCTGCATGGCTGTCGTCAGCTCGTGCCGTGAGGTGTTGGGTTAAGTCCCGCAACGAGCGCAACCCCTGTCTTCAGTTACTAACGGGTCAAGCCGAGAACTCTGGAGAGACTGCCCAGGAGAACGGGGAGGAAGGTGGGGATGACGTCAAGTCAGCATGGCCTTTATGCCTGGGGCTACACACGTGCTACAATGGCCGGTACAAAGGGCTGCAAACCCGTAAGGGGAAGCGAATCTCAAAAAACCGGCCTCAGTTCAGATCGAGGTCTGCAACTCGACCTCGTGAAGGCGGAATCGCTAGTAATCCCGGATCAGCACGCCGGGGTGAATACGTTCCCGGGCCTTGTACACACCGCCCGTCACACCACGAAAGTTTGTTGTACCTGAAGTCGTTGGCGCCAACCGCAAGGAGGCAGACGCCCACGGTATGACCGATGATTGGGGTGAAGTCGTAACAAGGTAGCCGTAGGGGAACCTGCGGCTGGATCACCTCCTTTCTAAGGAGTACATACTCCAAAGAAAATCATGGGCTAAGGGCCACCTCTTCAATACATTTCGCACCAAGCAAGTGAGGGTTCCGGCGATGAGTCCTCGCGAAACGGGAGCTTAGTCGCCATGATCAAGCAACGGGCTCTGGAAGCTTCATAGCTCGGCTGGGCCTGTAGCTCAGTTGGTTAGAGCACGCGCTTGATAAGCGCGGGGTCGATAGTTCAACTCTATCCAGGCCCACCACTGAGTTGTGATCACGGGGTTCCTCGATGAGTGGATTCACACGGACACTTATGCGGTGCGGGGCTGTAGCTCAGTTGGGAGAGCACCTGCTTTGCAAGCAGGGGGTCGCTGGTTCGATTCCAGTCAGCTCCACCAAGTGATGACTCTGTTCACGTTCAACATTCTCTAGTCAGTTGATGCTGACGGCATGACCGTCAGCCGTGTTCTTTGACAATTGAATAGGTCTTGATGAAAGACCATGTGTATCAGGAGCAAAGAATGGAATGATTGTTAAGCTACTAAGGGTGTACGGTGAATGCCCTGGCATCAGCAGGCGATGAAGGACGTAGCTAGCTGCGATAAGCCTCGGGGAGCCGCAAGCAGGCCGTGATCCGAGGATGTCCGAATGGGGAAACCCAGGCGATGAATGCCGCCTATCCTCTTCTGAATACATAGGGAGAGAGAA
>Ga0163151_10001302_pt1 | contig 42461 bp, 28 predicted proteins | sample OliLakLV19MP5IB2_FD_145596 | JGI IMG/M metagenome (GOLD analysis project Ga0163151, IMG submission 145596) | Freshwater microbial mat bacterial communities from Lake Vanda, McMurdo Dry Valleys, Antarctica - Oligotrophic Lake LV.19.MP5.IB-2 | ecosystem: Environmental > Aquatic > Freshwater >...
GTGTTCCATCGTTTGTTATTTGTACACAAAAATAAGTGATAGTTATTTTTCTATTTTTACTTTTTCAAAAATATACTAACAAATGGGTGTGAGTTTTTTCACACTCTGCCGTTAGCAGCCATAAAAAGCATGACCAAGCGAAAACTGGAATTATTCTTTGTCTTGGATTAATGTTTCAATGTTGTGATTTCCCGGAACACTTCTTTTCAAAAAAGCCGGAATGTGTTAATGCCGACCAGTATTTTGGTAGTCACACTTCTCTAACCGAGGAGTATCAAAAAAAGGTTAGAGATGTTCTGAAAAATTCTACTCCTGAAAATTTCCGGTACTTTTTTCTAAGCTTCATCGGAGAGCAAAAAAACTATATGATGGTTAATGTCCGGAACGACAGATATTGTTTTGATGCCAAAATCTTGGTAAACAATTGGGATAAACTCGCAGGAATGCGAAGAACCAACGGAAAATCATATCCAACGGAACTGTATGATTTGACTTGGGTGATAAAAAATGAGGAAATAGTCTTTATAGCCATGCATAATATAATTGACTAAAAATTAGGGCTGCTAACATGCAGGCAAATAAAAGCCGGATTGAATCTGCCTGCGTCAAAGCGCTTCGGCAGACGGGTAGCGTAAGTTAGAGTTTTATCATCTGCTTGCCTTGCGTCTTGCCAATCAGTAAATGAAAATTGGGGATTCTTCGCTGCGTATGACTCCGCTCAAAATGACGGGGTTTCTAACTCCGTAGGAGTTCAATAGTAATAGTAAACGGAATCGAAAATGTTTTAGCTCCGTAGGAGCGACATTAAACAGAGCTTACCTTTTATAGCGCTCCTACGGAGCTCCTCTTATTCCGCAGGTAATTTCTACTAAGATGAATCCCCTTCGGGGAAATATCCTCGCTTGGCGCGAGAGCCGTCAGTCCCACAATGCGGGATGCCTTGCTCATCGGTAAATGAAAATTAGGGATTGCTTCGCTGCGCTCGCAATGACGCTTTGATTATAGATGAGTGTTCCCCCCTGACGAGGGCGCTGCGCGTACGAGTGATAAAGAAATGAAATCAGTACGCGCAAAAAAAATTCATAGAAAACTCATCTACTTTTGCTGTGTAAAGCAACCTTCTCTTTCCCGTTTCAATCCTGAGTGTATGAAGAAAGCCGTTCTCCTTTTTATTGCAGTATCTACTATTTGTTTTGCTGCAAGCGCTGAAAATCCCAAACAATATTTAGTGAGCTACGAGCTGGTGAAAGCGCACACCTCAGCAACCATCAAAGCATTATGGAAGTCGAAGAGCATTCCAAAGATGATTATGCCGGTGAAGAATGGCGTGGATGTGTATGAAATCATCTATCGGGTGCAATGGGTGGATAGCACATGGCGCACTGCTTCGGGCATTTACTATGTGCCGAAAACCGATGAGGCGGTGCCCTACATGATGTTCGGGCACGGCACGCAAATTCAAAAACACCGCGACATTTCGGATGGTGATGCGCAGCAAAACATCTGCCTCATGTTTGCCACCGATGGCTATGCCGCAATGTTCCCGGATTATTACGGCATCGGCAAGGGTGAAGGAAATCACCTGTATCAACATGCGTGGAGCGAGGCATATTCATTTATTTATATGCTCTATGCGGTGGATGAACTGAATAAAACACTTAACCTGAAACATAACGGGCAGTTGTTTCTCACTGGATATTCTCAGGGAGGGCATGCTTCCATGGCTGCCCATAAATATATTGAAGCGCTTAACGACCCGCGCTTTCAGGTAACGGCTTCATCACCCATGAGTGGCGCGTATGACATGACGGGCGAGCAGGAAAAATATATGTTTCAGGAATATCCGCGCCCGTTTTATTTGCCTTACCTGCTGCTGTCTTATCAGGAAGCCTATGGCATTTTGGAAACGGACAATCCGTATTCAGCTTTCAAAACGCCTTTTGATACGCTGTTCCCGCCTTTCTTTGAGCGCAACGACCGCAGAACGCTTGACGAGTTGAATGCGCTGCTGCCGAAGATTCCCAAAGATGTAATCAGCGATACGATGCTGTATCAATATCTGAACAATCCTGATTTTGAATTTAAAAAACGACTCATCGAAAACAATCTCACGAGTTGGAAGCCAGAAGCTCCGATGCAATTGTGTTATTGCAAAGGTGACAGGGAAGTGAATTACAAAAATTCAGAAGTAGCGTATGCAGCGATGAAAGCGCTGGGCGTAAAAGATGTGAAACTCAACAACCTCAGCGATGAGCTTGATCACAACACCTGCGCTGCGTTTGCCGTGCTTTCCACAAAATATTTCTTTAACCGCTACAAGGAAAAAGGGAAGAATCCGAAGATGAAAGGCGTACCCGGCTTCAAAAAATTTCTCGTGGGCTTTGTTAAAAGGAAAGAAGAGAAAAAGTATAAAAAAAATGGCAACGACTCTGCGTATATCTAATCGCCTCATACTTTTTTATCAATAGTTGGTTCTGCAATTTGCCAACATTTCATCCACTTTTAACCTGATAATACGTCCACCCACTTATTTTCCCCGTATTAACAGGAGCAGAATCAGGTCTTTGAACGAAAGCAACGCAATAGTTGGAAATAAAATTTGCATAGTAGCGAATCCTGTGCTACTTTGACCCTTGAGGTGCGAAATTTACTTGCGTTGTCGCACACGTTCTTTTAAAAGCCCTGTTCTGCCCCTTAAAGAATCGCGAAGGGTAAGTGTGCGATTTATTTTTATACTAACCATCAAAATCATCTGAAGATGACCTACGGTTTTAAGCGAGCAGGGAATTTCCTCTCCGTGATGCTGATTTGCATCGCCTCTCTTTCAAGCGCTATGGCGCAAACTATCAGCTTCACTCCAAGCACGCTGATTGGCGACAATCTTTCACAACCCACTTCGCTGCAATTCGGTCCTGACGGGCGGTTGTATGTGGCGGAGCAGTTCGGAAGAATTCTTGTCTATAGCGTGACGCGCAACAGCGCCAACAGCTACCAGATTACCGATACGGAAGAAATTTTACTCATCAAGCAAATTCCGAATCATGATGATAATGGTGTGCTGAATGCTGCTGTGAATACACGTCAGGTAACGGGTATCGTAGTGGCAGGAACAGCGGCAACCCCCGTTATTTATGTAACCTCCAGTGACCCGCGTATCGGGGGCGGAAGCGGGGCGAATAATGATAAAAATCTGGATACCAACTCTGGTATCATTTCGCGTTTAACATGGAATGGTTCTGCATGGGTGAAATTGGATTTGGTGCGCGGCTTACCACGCTCTGAAGAAAACCACTCACCCAACGGATTGGCTTACGATAAAGTGAACAATGTGCTTTATATGGCGCAGGGCGGCAACACCAACATGGGCGCGCCTTCCAACAACTTTGCTTATTTGCCTGAATATGCTTACTCCACCGCTATCCTGAAAATTGATTTGAATGCAATCGGCAACTCCACGTATGATTTGCCCACGCTTGATGATGAAACGCGCACAAACGTGAGTGGTAATGATGTGAATGACCCCTTTGGCGGCAATGACGGATTGAATCAAGGTAAGCTCGTTGCCGGTAGTCCGGTTTCGATTTATTCGCCCGGCTGGAGAAATAATTATGATGTGCTGTTGACCAGCACAAACAAGATGTACAGCTTTGATAATGGTCCGAATGGCGGCTGGGGTGGTCCTCCAACTGCTTGTTCTATTGCTGCGAGCGAACCGGGCACTACCTACTGCGATGGCTTGCATTATGTAAATGCGCAGGGTTATTATGCGGGCTTTCCAAATCCTGTGAGAGCGAATCGCAGCATTACATTCAATACTTCGAATCCGCAAACTCCTATTCCGCTCGGCATGGAAAACGCTGCGGAGTGTACATACATCGTTCCCGGCTCAAACGGCTCGCTTACCACAATTTGCTCTTCCACAAACGGCATGGCGGAATACACTTCTTCCAACTTCAGCAATTCAATGAAAGGAAATTTGCTTGCAGTGGCATTCAACGGCAAGTTGTATCGCTTTAAAATGAATGCTTCCGGCAACGCGATTGCCCCTGGCGGTCAAACTATTCTTGCTTCAGGCATTGGTTCTATTCCTTTAGATGTTGTTGCGCAGGGCGACAATGAAATTTTTCCGGGAACAATGTGGGTGGCGATGTATGGCTCAAATGATATTGTGATTTTTGAACCGAATGATTTTGCTTCCTGCGCTGGCGATGCAAACAGCCTCACGCTTGATGATGATGGCGATGGCTACAGCAATGGCGATGAAACACAAAACGCAACAGACAAATGTTCACCAGCAAGCGTTCCTTCTGATTTTGACCATGATTTTGTTTCTGATTTGATAGACACGGATGATGACAATGATGGCATCCTTGACAACACGGATAAATTCGCCCAGGATGCAAACAACGGCACAACAACTACTATCCCCGTTTTATTCGCTTACCAAAACACCAACAATGGCGGTATTGGCGGCTGGGGCTACACCGGTGTGATGACGAATAATGTTGACGACTACATGAATCTTTACGACATGGACAACATGACCGTAGGTGGCGCTGCTTACAAATTCACGGTTGATAATATTCCTTCGGGGGATGCTCTTGGAAATTTAAACACGCAGAAATATGCTTACCAGCTTGGTGTGAATGTCGGTTCATTTCCATTTGGCTACGTGGTAAACGGTCGCGTGATGGGTCCGTTTGCAGGATTGACTCCAACGAACTTCCGCTCGATGGGCGTTTTCATGGGCACAGGCGATCAGGATAATTATTTGAAAATGGTTTGCGCTGCAAATGGCGGTGCGGGAGGAATTGAAATCGTGAAAGAAGTTGGTGGCGTTGTTACATCAACAATGCACAGCGTTGCGATTCTCGGTTCATCGCACGTGAATCTGTATTTACAAGTTGACCCCACAACGCAAATGGTGCAGCCTTCTTACTCACTTGGCGGAGGCACAAGAACGAATTTAGGTCCGCAGATTTCCGTGCCCGCTGCGTGGTTGAGCAATGTGCTTGCTGTTGGATTTATTTCCACTTCACGCGGTGCAACTCCGTTTTCCGCAACATGGGATTACATTGCAGTTGAGCCGGTGGAAGGCGTTGGCAACTGGGTGAATATAAACACAGGCAATACCTGTACTGCGCGTCATGAAAGCGCATTTGTTGAGTGCGGAACAAAGTTCTATCTCCTTGGCGGTCGCGGCACAAAGCCGGTTGAAGCGTATAATTACAATTCAAAAACATGGGCAACTGCTGCCGCTCCTCCGCTTCAGTTGCACCACTTTCAGGCTGTGCCGCTCAATGGGTTGATTTATGTCGTGGGTGCATTCACCGGAAATTTTCCCAATGAAACTCCCGTTCCAACCATCTATATCTATGACCCGGTTGCAAATGTCTGGCATGTTGGAATGGATATTCCCGCATCGCGCAGAAGAGGTTCTGCCGGTGTGGTGGTTTACAATGAAAAAATTTATATGGTTTCCGGTCTCACGAACGGTCACGTTTCAGGCTGGGTTCCTTATATGGATGTATTTGACCCGCGTACCAACACATGGACAGAGTTGCCCGATGCGCCACATGCACGCGACCATTTTCAGGTGGCGTTGCATGGCGATAAGATATATGCAATCGGTGGAAGACTTTCAGGCTTCGGTGGAAACACCTTTGCTACCACTGTTCCAGAAACAGACGTGTATGATATTTCCGAACAAACATGGATAACGCTGGCTTCACCGGAAGGCGACATTCCAACGCAACGCGCAGCTTGTGCGCTCGCTGTAATGGGAGATGAAATTCTTGCCATTGGCGGTGAAAGCATGTCGCAAAATTCAGCGCATGCGCACACCGAAGCGCTCGATGTGAATACAAATTCATGGAGAACGCTTGATGATTTGAATACAGGTCGTCACGGCACACAAGCTATCGTAAACAACTATGGTATTTACATTGCTGCCGGTTGCGGAAACAGAGGCGGTACACCAGAGTTAAACACGGTTGAAGCATTCTATCTCTTCGGTCAAACTACCCCCACTGGAACTGCCGTTACGAAAGGCGCGCTCACCATTGCGCCCGGCAATTTGAGTTTTGGAAATGTGCATCTTGGAAATTCAAACACACAAACTTTATACATCACAAATCCGGGTGGAAATCAGGCGTTGGTGATTAAGACTCTTTCAATGTCTGCGGGCGTAAATTATTCTTTCGTTTCTCCTCTTGCAATGCCAATCGCTTTAAATGCCGGAGATACTCTCGCAGTTAATATTACTTTTTCGCCTGCTTCAACAGGAACAAAAAACGGAACATTTACGATTGCACACAGCGGAACAAATGCCGTGAACACTATCATCAACATGACGGGTGTTGGAGTTGGTCAGCAAACTTCTGTGCGCATCAATGCAGGTGGTCCGGGTTACACAACTGCTGCAACAGAAAATTTTATTGCAGATACTTATTATAGCAACTTCGCGGGATCAAAAAGCACCACAACACAGGCAATCGCAGGAACTACTGAGGATGCGCTTTATCAAACAGAGCGCTATGGAAATGCTTTCGGATATGCTGTTCCGTTGCAGAATGGTTCTTACACCGTGAAATTGCATTTCGCGGAAATCTGGACTGGAGCATCTAATCCCGGAGTGCGCGTATTTGATGCAAGCATTGAAGGCGCTTTGGTAATTGATGACCTTGATATTTACAGCGTTGTCGGAATGTATAATGCGCATGTGCGCACCTTCAACGTAACAGTGAGCGATGGAACGATGAATATTGATTTCTTAGCCAGCGTGAATAACGCGAAGGTGAATGCAATTGAAATCATCGCGCCCATTGCAACACAGGGAGTATTAACTGCTGTTCCTTCCAACATGGTGTTTCCGCAAACGGATGTGAATGTTATTTCTACGCCAAGGACGATGTCTTTAACAAATACAGGCGGAGCTTCATTAACCATTAACAGCGTTTCCATCAGCGGCACAAACGCATCAAACTACTTACACAATTTTGGTTCAGCCGTAACGCTTGCAGTTGGCGCAACGCATACGTTCACTGTTACTTTCACTCCTTCAGCATCGGGAACAAGAATTGCAACAATGAGTATCAATCACACGGGAAGCAATTCTCCGTTGAGCGTTTCCTTGAGCGGAACAGGCTCATCCACGGTGGCTGATTGCGGATATTTTGTGGAGCAAAACGGATTGCTCGTAATGGAAATTGAGAATGCGCCTGCCACGCTTGGCTGGACTTCTGAAACGGCTTACGCGAATTACACTGGCACGGAATATTACACATGGACGGGTCCGAATTATTTCCGTGAGAAAGGACACGGCATGATGACTTACGAATTCAAGATTAACAATCCCGGTAAGTATCGTTTCAAAATGCGCACACGCAATGGCGGTCCGCTCAACACGCATAACAATGACGTGTGGGTGCGCTTCCCCGACCACGGCTGCACGTTTGAAAAGAACGGACAAGTGCAAAGTTCTGCAAGCGGCTGGTGGAAACAGTGGCAGAACAATTTAGGCGGATGGACATATAACTCATGGGCGGGCGAATCCGCTTTCTGGGAAGTGTATGTTACATTTCCGTTTGCGGGAGTTTACACAATGGATATTTCCGGACGCGCACAGTTGTACAGCTTGGATAGGATTGTTTTCTACAGAATGGATATGATGGGCGATTATGCTGCCACCTCTGCAAATCCTCCGCAATCACCGTGGGAAAATTGTCCGACTACTCCGCTCGTATGGTATAAAGATGCCGACCGCGATTATTACGGCTCACCGACTGACTCAGTGATTTCAGTTTCAAAACCAGGCGTTGGTTACGTATGGAATAAATTAGATTGCGATGACGGGCGCGGCACTGTTTATCCGGGTGCGCCTGAGTTGCTTGATGGCAGAGATAATGACTGCGATGGCGTTGTTGATGAAGGCGCATATCTCACTGCATTAAGTATCAACTGTGGCGGTTCATATCATAATGCCGTGAATGGAAATGTGTTTGAATCAGACAGGTTGTATTCATTACCCAGTTCCGCAAAATATTATTCAGGAATTGGCGACATTCTGAATACAGATGATGAGCCACTGTTCAGGTCTGAGCGCATTACAAGTACAAGCAATAACCTGAAATATAATTTCAAAGCCCAGCCGGGACTTTATTCGGTTACCTTCTTATGGACTGAGCAAAATACCGTGATGAATGCGGGCGAGCGCGTGTTTGATGTATATGTAGAAGACAGCCTTGTAATCAATGACCTCGATATTATCGCTGTTGCAGGATACAAAACCGCATACTCGTTCACGCATAACTTCAGGCTCATGGACACCACGCTGAATATTAAAGTGGTGGACGTTGTAGGCAAAGCAAAAATCAATGCGTTGAAAGTCGCGCAGAAGCCGAATACACCTCCGACATTTACCATTAGCGGCAGTTCCACTTTCAATGAAGATTTTGTTGGAACAAATTATATGAATGTAGCGCCTGCTGTGGTTCCGCCTCACGAAGCGTATCAGGTGGTGACGTATTCGTTGACACCTGCTTCTGTGCCGTTTGCAAATGTGTCAATCAATCCGAGCACCGGACAGGTTTCGATTACCGCAGTCCCGAATGCAATCGGTCAGCAGCAATTCACGATTACTGCAAATGACGGTTATGCAACAAACAATATTGCAACAAAAACTTTCACATTGAAATTAAATGCAGTGAATGATGCGCCTGTATTTACGTTGAGTGGCAACGTAACTGTGAATGAAGATTTTGCCGGAACACAAACAGTAACGGCAACTCCTGTAACTGTTCCTGCGGATGAAACTGTGCAAACAGTTACTTATAGTATATCGCCTGCTTCTGTCAGCTTTGCAACTGTATCTATAAATAGTTTGACTGGACAAGTGAGCATCTCTTCGATAGCTGAAATGTCAGGCACACAAATATTCACCGTTACTGCGAATGATGGTCAGGCTGCGAATAATACCGCTACGCAGACATTCACGCTCACGGTGAATCCCGTGAATGACGCTCCGACATTAAATGCAATTTCAGACATCACGATTGATGAAGGCGCGGGAACACAAACCGTAAACCTGAGCGGCATCAGCGCTGGACCGAATGAAACGCAAACACTGAGCGTGTCAGCAGTTTCCGATAATCCATCGTTGATTGCAAATCCTGCTGTGAATTACACTTCAGCAAATGCAACAGGGTCGCTGAGTTTTGCTCCGCTTGCGAATCAATTTGGCGTTGCGCATATCTCTGTTACTGTGAGTGATGGCAGCCTTTCCTTTGACAGAATGTTTACTGTCATTGTAAATGCGGTGAACAGCGCGCCTGTTTTCACAATGAGCGGCAATGTTTCCGTGAATGAAGATTTCGCAACTGCGCAGCATGTGACTGCAATTCCAGGTTTTGTGCCTGCCGATGAAATGAGTCAGGTGGTTACGTATAGTTTGTCACCTGCTTCGGTTTCATTTGCGAATGTTTCGATTAACAGCGCAACAGGTGAAGTAACGATTACCGCTGTTGCAAATGCAAGCGGCTCACAAATATTCACTGTAACTGCTGATGATGGAGAAGTAACAAACAATATTGCTACTGCTACTTTCACCCTCACGGTAACTTCCGTAAATGATGCACCTGCTTTCACATTAAGCGGTGACGTAACAGTGAATGAAGATTTCGCAACGGCACAGCATGTAACAGTGAGCGCTGGTTCAATTCCTTCAAATGAAACAAGTCAGACAGTAACATACAGTCTGTCGCCTGCTTCGGTTGCGTTTGCGAATGTTTCAATTAACAGCGCAACGGGTGAAGTAACAATTACTGCCATTGCAAATGCAGTTGGCTCCCAAGTATTTACCGTAACTGCGAATGATGGTCAGGCTGCGAATAACACAGCGACACAGACATTCACACTCACAGTAAACAACGTGAATGATGCACCTGTATTTACATTAAGTGGAAACGTAACGGTGAGTGAAGATTTTGCAACTGCGCAGCATGTAACTGTAACTGCCGGCTCAATTCCTGCAAATGAATCAAGCCAGTCTGTTACTTATAGCATATCGCCTGCTTCGGTTTCATTTGCGAATATTTCGATTAACTCCGCAACAGGCGAAGTAACAATTACTTCGATTGCAAATGCTTCCGGTTCACAATTGTTTATCGTAACAGCGAATGATGGTCAATCAACAAATAATACACACGCGCAAACATTCACACTGACTGTAAATAGCGTGAACGATGCTCCGGTATTTACCTTGAGCGGTAACGTAACCGTTAATGAAGATTTTGCAACTGCGCAGCATGTAACGGTAAGCGCAAGTTCTGTGCCCGCTGATGAAATGAGTCAGGTTGTTACTTATAGCTTGTCGCCTGCTTCAGTTTCGTTTTCGAATGTTTCGATTAACAGCGCAACGGGCAAAGTAACGATTACTGCTGTTGCGAATGCAAGCGGATCGCAATTATTTACTGTAACTGCAAATGATGGTCAATCAACAAATAACACACATGCGCAAACATTCACGCTGACAATAAATTCAGTGAATGACGCTCCTGCATTCACCTTGAGCGGAGATGTAACGGTGGTTGAAGGCATGTACACTTCTGAAACAGTATCGGTAGCTCCTGCTGCTGTCCCTGCAAATGAAGTGAGTCAAACTGTTACGTACAGTTTGTTGCCTGCTTCAGTTTCGTTTGCAAATGTTTCCATCAACAGCGCGACTGGCGCAGTAACGATTACTCCGGTTGCTAATCAATTCGGCACACAGGTATTTACTGTAACTGCCAATGACGGTCAATCGCAGAACAATACTTACACCCAAACATTCACGCTCACTGTTGATGAAGGAAATAATCCTCCGTCATTCGCAACAAGCGGTGATGTAACGGTAAATGAAGATTTTGCAATAGCGCAAGTTGTTACAGTTACGCCTGATGCAGTGCGCCCGCATGAAGCAGGTCAGGTAGTAACGTATTCCTTGTTGCCCGCTTCGGTTGCGTTTGCAAATATTTCCTTTGATAGCAACTCCGGTGAAGTAACAATTACTGCAATCGCCAATCAACAGGGATCGCAGCAGTTCACAATTTCCGCTGATGATGCTCAAAGTAGAAATAACATTCACACGGAAACATTCATGCTCACTGTAAATTCAGTGAATGACGCTCCGGTATTTACGCTGAGCGGTGATGTAACTGAGAATGAAAATTTCACAACTACCGAAACAGTTACCGTGAGCGCAGGGTTTGTTCCTGCAAATGAAATGAGCCAGACGGTGACTTACAGCATTTCACCCGCATCAATTTCATTCGCAACTGTTTCGATGAACAGCACAACGGGCAAAGTAACAATTACTTCCGTGCAGGATGAATTCGGAATACAAGTATTTACGGTGACTGCGAATGATGGACAGGCAATCAACAACACAACTTCACAGACTTTCACACTTACTGTCAGTGAAGGCAACAACACGCCTGTATTCACCACCAGTAGTGATGTAATCGTAAATGAAGATTTCAGCACATCAGAAGTTGTAACTGTAACTCCGGGTTCAATCAGACCTGTTGACGCAGGACAAGTAGTGACTTATACATTGTCACCCTCGTCTGTAAGTTTTGCAACGGTTTCTATCAATAGCGCAACAGGCGCAGTAACAATTAATTCTATTGCTCATGCAAACGGCTCCCAGGCATTTACGATTACTGCCGATGACGGACAGAGCGTAAATAATATCCATACGGAAACATTCCTGCTTACTGTAAATTCAGTGAATGACGCTCCCGTGTTTACGCTGAGCGGTGATGTAACTGAGAATGAAAATTTCACAACTACCGAAACAGTTATCGTGAGCGCAGGATTTGTTCCTGCAAATGAAATGAGTCAGACTGTTACGTATTCTTTATCGCCCGTTTCTGTTTCGTTCGCAGATGTTTCCATCAACAGCGCAACCGGTGATGTAACGATTACTGCCGTTGCTGATGAATTCGGCACACAGGTATTTACTGTAACTGCTAATGATGGACAAGCTGCAAACAACAGGCATACTCAAACATTCACGCTTACCGTAAATGAAGGCAACAATACGCCTGCGTTTACAACAAGCGGTGATGTTGTTGTAAGTGAAGATTTTGCGACATCAGAAGTTGTTATAGTTACGCCCGGTGCAATCCGTCCGGTGGATGCAGGACAGACAGTAACATATTCTTTAACTCCCGCTTCGGTTGCGTTTTCAACTGTTTCGATTAATAGCGCAACAGGTGCAGTAACGATTAATGCTGTGGCAAATACAAATGGCTCGCAGGCATTCACGATTACTGCTGATGACGAGCAGAGCGTAAATAATATCCACGAAGAAACTTTCACGCTCACGGTAACTGCGGTGAACGATGCTCCGGCATTTACACTCAGCGGTGATGTGACTGTTGATGAAGATTTCGCAACGACCGAAGTTGTAACGGTAACTCCGGGAATTGTTCCTGCGGATGAAGCAAGTCAAACTGTAACATACATTCTGTCGCCTGCTTCAGTTTCGTTTGCAACAATTTCATTTAACAGCAGCACAGGTAAAGTAACTATCACTTCCGTTGCAAATGTTTCCGGCACACAGGTATTTACTGTAACTGCAAATGACGGGCAGGCGCAGCATAATACAGCTTCGCAAACATTTACGCTCACTGTGAATACAGCGAATGACCAGCCTACTTTGGATGCAATCGCAAATCCAACTGCGGTGCTGGAAGATTCAGGACTTAAAAACATGAATCTCACGGGAATTTCTGCCGGTGGAAATGAAAATCAAACGCTGACAGTTTCTGTTACTTCCGATAATCCCGGATTGTTCTCCACGCTGACGGTGAACTATACCAGCCCGAATTCAACTGCTGTATTATCTTATCAGCCTGCTCCGAATCAATGGGGTTCAGCAACTGTTTCGGTAACGGTGAATGATGGACAAGCCGCAAACAACACGTTCATCAGAACATTCATCATCACGGTGACATCCGTAAATGATGCTCCGAAATTTGTAATGAATCCGACAAGCCTCATGCTGGCGGAAGATTTCGCAGGAACGCAAACGGTTTCTGTGGCTCCTTCTGTTGTGCCTGCGGATGAAGCAAGTCAAACGATAACATACTCGCTTTCACCCATGACAGTGCCGTTTGCTACGGTTGTATTCAATAACACAACAGGTGAAATTCAAATCACTGCGATTGCAAACATGAATGGCTCGCGCACATTCACGATTATGGCGAACGATGGTCAATCACAAAATAGTTTCCATTCAGAAACATTTGTGCTCACGGTAACTCCGGTGAATGACGCGCCTGTGTTTACAGTGGATAATGGCGTAACGGTGTTCAAGAATTTCTCCTCAACGGAAACAATTTCTGTGACGCCTGCTCCTGTTCCTTCGGATGAAACATTCCAAACAGTGACGTATGTGCTGAATCCCACGACAGTGAGCTTTGCGAATGTAACCTTCAGCAGTACAACCGGAACAGTGCAAATCACTTCGATTGCAAACATGACTGGCTCGCAAACATTCACTATCACCGCTGATGATGCGCAGGCTGCAAACAATACACATGCAGAGCAATTCTTCTTCGCAGTGGTTGACACAAACTATCAGCCGACTTTAGATGCGATTGCAAATCCTGCTGCGATAGATGAAGATGCGGCAATTCAAACGATTGGCTTAACTGGCATTTCTGCCGGTTTCAATGAAATGCAAACAGTAACGGTAACTGCCGTTTCAAACAATCCGGCTTTGATTCCGAACCCGACTGTGAACTATGTGAATCCTGCAGGCACCGGTTCGTTAGACTACAAGCCTGCTTCAAATCAATCCGGCAGTGCTGTAATTACAGTAACTGTTGATGATGGCATGTCGGTGAATAACACGATTACAAGAACATTCACAGTTGTTGTAAATCCAGTAAATGATGAGCCGACTTTGGATGCGATTTCAAATCCTGCGGCAATTCTTGAAGATGCTGCGATGCAGACAATTTCAATCACAGGCAGTACGGCTGGTCTGAATGAAATTCAAATGCTTGCTGTAACGGCAACGTCTGACAATCCTTCGTTGATCGCAAGTGTTGTGGTGAATTACAACAGCCCCGATAACTCAGGAACGCTGAATTATACTCCGGTTGCAAATGCATTCGGCACTGCGGTGATTACAGTTACAATAAATGATGGCGCGGCAAATAACAATGTTATTACTCACACATTCACAGTTGTTGTAACTCCTGTAAATGATGCGCCAGTTATCACAGACGTGTATAAGCAAGGTCAGGAAGATAAAAGCATCGGCTTCATTGCTGACAACTTCACGGATGAATATACCGATGTAGAAAACGATGCAATGACGAAAATCAAAATCGTATCACTGCCGGTGAATGGAACACTGTTGCTGAATCTTATTGCAGTAAATAGCGGTGATGAAATTTCAGTGAGCGACATCGCTGACTTGATTTACGATCCTGCTGATGAATTTGCAGGCGTGGATAGTTTCCTCTGGAATGGCTTTGACGGACAGTTGTATGCTATGAATGCAGCGAAAGTTTATCTCAACGTGAACAATGTGAATGATAAACCTTACATCGTAACGCATTTCAATGACATCACGGTGAATGAAGATGCTGCTGCAATTCAAGATTATGTGAATCTGGAAAACATTTTCAACGATACGGAAAATGGCGGCAACATGACTTACACCGTTTCAATGCACAGTAATCCTTCGCTGGTGAATGTGTCTATTGATGTTGACCACAAATTGGATATTACGTTCAATGCAAATGCAAACGGAGTTGCAACAGTTGCAATTCAGGCGATGGATGCGGCTGGCGCAACAGTCGCTGATACATTCAGCATCACGGTGAATTCTGTGGAAGATATTCCATCAGTATTCAATCTGCTTACTCCGACAAACGGCAGCATTGTTTCTACTCCGTCAGCAATCGAATTCACATGGGAAACTTCGGAAGATGGCGATGGTGATGCGGTGGAATATGCAGTGAACATCAAAGGACATGGCTTGGATACAACAATGAGTGGCGTGTCAGTTACCTCGTTGTTCTTCAATGGCGAATCAGCTTTCACAATGGATTCAACCTACAAGTGGAAAGTGATTGCAACTGATGGAGATGACGCGCAAACGAGCGCAACATATAGTTTCAAAATTTCAATTACCGGCATAAACAGTCCGGGCTTGCTGGAAAATGCGCCTGCTGCTTTCCCGAATCCGTTCAGCACACAAGTGGTAATTCACTATAACCTGAAAGCGGATGCAACGGTAGTGGTGAAAATTCACAACTTCCTCGGACAGCAAGTCGCAACACTTGTCAGCGAAAAACAAGCGAAGGGCGAGCATTATGTGAAATGGAGCGGAGCGGATATTGCAGCGGGTGTTTACTTCTATGAACTTACATTGGTAAACAGAAGCGGCATTGAAAGTTCCTTCACCGGAAAACTGATTAAAGAATAATTCAACGAACAAGGTGCGTCTTGTAACAAAGGGAGAAACTGCCGAAGGTAAGAACTTCGGCAGTTTTTTGTTTTGTGACTGCTTGGGAAGCGGCTAACTTCCTGTTGCTAATGTCAGAACATGTTGTTATTGCTGCTGTTCCAATAAAAGTTTTTTTCCTATCAACTGCGTATGTTAAGATACTTTCCGGCAGGGCTGACTATTTTGTTGCTGCTTTCTCTCGCAGCAGCGGGGCAATGCCCGGATGCCACCATCACCGTTCAGATTTTCACCGATGATTTCGGAGAAGAAACATCTTGGGAAATTTTTGACCAAAACACTTCAACGCTCATTGCAGACGGGGATAATTATGTCGGCAACATGCTCTACACGGAGCAGGTATGCGTGAGTTCATCTGACTGTTTCATGTTTATGATACATGACATGTTTAATGATGGAATGTGCTGCACGTATGGTAACGGTTACTACAATGTGTTTTACAATGGCATGCTCATTAGGAATGGCGGAGTGTTTACTACCAGCCAAACCACATTCGGAATCGGGAACAATTGTTCAAATGTTACTACTTCAATTACTACGGATAACACCACATATACCCCGCAGCAACTTGTGCAGGATGTGCTGCTCGGCTCCTGTGTAGAGGCTTTTAATATCACAGCTTCGGGTTCGACACAAGCGCGGGGATATTTTGCAAACGGCAACCCGCTGGGCATCACAAGCGGCATTTTGCTTTCAACGGGCACTACGACAAATGCGCGCGGACCGAATAGTTCAAGCAGTATCTCCAGCCAGCTTCTGTTTCCAGGCGATGCTGATTTGAATGCCGCTGCGGGCGTTAGTTCATTGGATGCTGTTTCACTTGAATTTGATTTTGTGTCGCAGAATGACAGCGTTGTGTTTCGCTACATTTTTGCTTCTGAAGAATATCCTGAATTTGTATGCTCCCCCTTTAATGATGCGTTTGCTTTTCTTGTGAATGGCATCGGCTATGCGCCCAACACCAATGTGGCGATCATCCCGGGCACAAATATTCCCGTAGAAATTAATTCCGTAAACAGCGGCAGCGCGGGCGGAGTGAACAATCCTGCGAATTGCGCCAGTCTTGGTTATTCCAATTTTTACAGAACCAACATTACGCCATCAGTTACGCAATACGATGCATTTACAAACGTACTCACCGCTACGATGGTGGTTGTTCCGTGCGACACCTACCACATCAAATTTGTGATTGCTGATGTGGGCGACTACCAGTATGATTCGGGTGTGTTCATTGAGGCGCAGAGTTTCTCAGGCGGGGAAAGCATCGGAATCAGCGTTTCTTCCACAGAGGGAATTGACGATGCTTACGAAGGCTGCACTGATGGCAGCTTCTATTTTTTTCGCGAAGGAAATTCTCCATCCACCGATGCGGTTACAATTAACTTTACAGTATCAGGCATCGCGACAGAGGGCGTGGATTTTCCGATTATTCCGCACAGCATCACGATTCCCGCAAATGAGGATTCCGCACAACTCAGCATCTCTCCCATTCTTGACGCAATACCCGAAGGAACAGAAACTGTTATCCTCACATATCCTGATGCCTGCGCCTGCGGACTATTTAAAAGCGATACGCTTTTTCTGCTTGACAATGCTCCGCTTACTGTTAACATAATTGCGCCTGACACGATCTGCCCAGCGCAAACTGCCGCATTTGCAGCAAATGCAGCGGGCAGCGTTTCGCTTCCTTTTACGTATCAGTGGAACACCGGACAGCAAACAAATAGCTTCAACGTAGCACCCGCGGCTTCCACACTTTATACAGTTACAGTTACAGGTGCTTGCGGAGGACAAACTGCAACAGCATCGCACCTCCTTATTGTTCTTTCCGATTGCAATGCCTGCGACACATTGTTTTGCGCAGACGCAAATTTTTGCACTACAGACACGTGCGTGAACGGAACATGCGTATTCATTCCGCTTGTTTGCGATGATGGAAACGGATGCACAACCGATGCGTGTGTTGCCGGAGTTTGCATTTTTACTTCGCTTGATTGTGATGATGGCGACCCCTGCACCGTTGACCAATGTATCAACACGGTGTGCCGCCACACAAATGCGACTCTTTCTACCGATAGCCTTGTTGTGAATTGGTGGAAAGAAAATTGTTGTTGCCGGTAGCGCTTGCAATTCTTTTTAAGAGAATCTTCCTTTCCCTTTTACCTAATTTTAAAAACAACTTTTTATTTACTTGAAGCGTTAATTCCTGCAATGAAAATTATTTACGGTTGTTTCTTGCCTCTGCTGTTGCTCTCGTTTGCCGTTGCCCTTTTTTCTTCGTGCGGCACAACTCAAAACATCAAAGATGGCAGCATGGCGTTTCAGCAAAAAAGTTATGCGCTCGCAGCATCGTTGTTTAAAACTGAGTATGCGCAAGAAAGCGAACAAAAACAAAAAGCAGAGAAGGCATTCATGGCGGGCGAAAGCTATCGCCTAAGCAACAATGTGAAGGAAGCGGAGAAGTGGTATGCTGAAGCGCTGCGGCTCGAATATCAAAAACCGGAAATTAAACTCAACTATGGTTTAATGCTGATGGCGAATGAAAAATACAATCAGGCGATTACGCAGTTTAATGAATACGGGCGCGATGACCCGTTTAACAAACAACGCGCGCAGGAATTAATCAAAGCATGTAAAGAAGCGAACAAGTGGCAAACAGCGCGCACAAACATGACGATTACGAATCTCAATTATCTCAACTCGACAGCAAATGAATACGGCTCAGTATTCTTCAAAGACAAGCAATTGATATTTACTTCTGACAGGCTTGACGCTACCGGAGGAGAAACTTATAATTGGACGGGCGAAAAATTTTCTGACATTTTTTTGTCGAAGCGGGAATCAAACGGAGAGTATCGCTCGTACGCGCCTTTCAGTTTGCAGATGAACAGCGGATTTAATGACGGCACTCCCGCTTACAATGAAGATTTCAATATTGCATACTTCACGCGCTGCGGCTCGCAGGGAAAGAAAGATGATTTCTGCAAAATCTATGAGTCCACTTTTGATGGCGTAGCATGGAGTAATCCCCTTCCGGTAAACTTATTTGGAGATACGGTGAACACAGGAACGCCTTGGCTTTCAAAGGATGCAAATACTATGATTTTTGCAGCCGATGTTCCGCAAAGCGGCTATGGCGGGAAAGATTTGTACATCTCTTACTACGAGGAAAATAATTGGACACAACCAGAAAATCTGGGCGGTGAAATCAATACAAGCGGCAATGAAATGTTTCCGTTTGTGGATGAAGAAGGCACGTTGTACTTTTCTTCGGATGGACACACCGGCATGGGCGGTCTGGATATTTTCTCTGCGCAGAAAGCAGGTAAAATCTGGAAGACGGTGGTGAACCTGAAGCCACCGCTCAATTCTGGCGCTGACGATTTCGGAATCCTTTTTGAAAAAACAAAACCGAAAGATGAAAACGATCCCGTGCGCTCATCGGGTTATTTTTCTTCTTCGCGCGAGGGCGGTATGGGCGGTGACGACCTTTATCATTTCCTGCTTGCTAATGCGAACATTTATAAGTTAGATGGTATTGTGCTGGAGAAAATTTTTGAAAACCCAACCGACCCAAACAGCAAAGTGATTGACTACGTGCCGCTTCCTTCAGCATTGCTTACGCTGAAAAAATATGAAGCAGGACTGAAACAGATTGACACAGTGCTTTCAAACAAGTTCGGCAAGTTTGAATTTGAGCTTGAAGCAAATTCCAACTATAAAATTTTTTCTGAGAAGCAGAATTATTTTAAAAAATCCGTTGAGGCGACTACAAAAGACTTGCGTGATTTGGAGAATATTCTTATCACCGTGAAGGTGCATGTGCTGATGGAGCGCATTTATGAAGAGAAAGAAATCGTGATTGAAAATATTTACTACGATTATGACAGCACTGCTCTCCGCGCTGATTCAAAACCAGTTCTTGACACGATTGTAATGCTGCTGAAAGAAAATCCGGAAGTTATTGTTGAAATCGGTTCGCATACTGACTCGCGCGGCAGCGATGAATACAACTTGGTGTTGTCGCAGGGCAGAGCGGAATCGGTTGTGCGCTATATGAATGAAAATGGCATTGATTTAAGAAGACTAAAAGCAAAGGGATATGGCGAAACCAAATTGATTAACCGTTGCCTCAATGACGTGGAATGTACCGAAGCAGAACATCAGGAAAACAGACGCACCACGTTCAAAGTGCTTTCCGAAAAATTAGTGCTTGACTCCATGCGCCCCGACAGCATTAATGTTGACGAGAAGGCTCCGGGGAAGGACTAACGCTGTTACTTCACCCGCTTCATATTCTGCTCGGTGAAAAAATCTTCTTTCATTTCTTCATTGAATTGCATGGAAATGTATTCGATGATGGTTTTGTGTCCTTCTTTGTCGGAAGGAGTCATTTCTAATTTTGCAGGGAGCAGTCTGCCGCCCATGTCTTTGATGTTGCTGCCAATCATCGTATTTACCAACTCGCCATCTTCATCATAAAACTCTACGCATAGTTGGATGAAATCTTTTTTTGAAATCCAAGTATAGATTTCCCCCCAAACTACTGCCGCACCGGGCTTGGGACTAAGAATCAGCTTGAAACATTCCATGCCTGCGATGGTTGAGTCTTTTCCAAATGCGTGGGTGTAGTCATTGACGGATGAAGATTCTTTTACTAAATCATCATTGGTAAAATCAGAACCCATCCAGGATTGCAGCATCATGGATGGCGGCAGTTTGATGATGCGGTCAATGGAAGGTTGCCAGTTCCACAACTCGCGGTCGCGCTTAAGGTGAACGATGCCCTGATCGCGGGCAGGTGATGTAACAAGAATGAGCGCGAGATCATCGCCTTTTGCCCATGATTTCATGGTCATTTCACGGGTCCAGGAGGGGCGGACTACGGTCATTTTGATTTCTGCACGGTTGGAGTTACCGCGTATTTTATCATCAGATTTTTTGATGACTTCAGTGGCAGTGAGGCTTTGGCTGAATGCAAAGAAGGGGGCAAAAACAGCTAAGAGAAGGATGTGTATCTGTTTCATAAAAATTAGTTGAACGAAATTAACAGATAATCTGCGCTATGGTTTTCATCTTGTGGAGGTGTAGGACAAATTGCACCAGCTCGCATGGTGGGCTTCTCTCCACCTTTGATGGAAGAAATAGAGTGTATGCCAAAATTTGATACCCCTTTGTATTTCCCCTAAAAGGGGAAAAGCCACGCTCTTTGCAATTTTGTCCTATACCCGTGCAGTTTACGCTTCCTTTGCGTTCTTTGCGGGAAGAATCTCGCCCTGCCAATTCTCAAATCAACGTCATTGAAAAAAATTACCATCACTTTTCTGCTCGGATGCCTGCTGCTGGTAAATTTTTCATTTGGACAAAAAACGAAAGACAAAAATTTTCTCAAACGGTTCAAAACAAAAAACGGGATGGTGCTCCCGCTCCCGCTTATTACATACAGTCCTGAAACAAGCTTTGGTTTTGGATTTTCGGGGCAATATCTATTTCGTTTTGCAAACGACAGCGTGAGCAACCTTTCAACGGTGGGAACGACTTTTCTCTACACGCTGGAAAAGCAAATCATCGTAAATCCCAACTGGGATTTTTATTTCCACCAAAATAAATGGAGGGTAAATGGCGCGTTTGTGTATCAGAAATTTCCTGAGAATTTTTGGGGTATCGGCAACGATACGAAAGAGGAAAGCGAAGAAAATTTTACAGCGCAATATATTGTGTTTCGCAACCGCGCCACGCGGCAGGTTGCGAAAAATCTGCATCTTGGTTTGCAATACCGTTTTGAATATGCTTTTAATTTGAAAACGGACACGAGCGGGCAACTTGCAAACGGCAGCATTCCGGGGAGCGAGGGCTATCGCGCATCGGGCGCGGGTGTTGCTGCCATTTATGATTCGCGCGACAACAGTATGTTCCCTTTCAAGGGTTGGTTTGTGGTTTTCTCAAATCATTTTTATCCGCGCTGGCTGGGCAGCAATATTGAGTTTGCAAATTTTAAAATTGATGCGCGGAGGTATTTTAATCCTTTTAAGAGCAACGTAATTGCGGTGCAGGCGTTGCTGAGTTTTCATGCGGATGAGCCGCCTTTTAAAATGCAAGCTTTATTGGGTGGAGTGGAAACGATGCGCGGTTATTACATGGGCAGATACCGCGATAAGCATTGGATGGCAGCGCAGGTGGAATGGCGTTTTCCGATTTGGTGGCGGTTCATTGGCGCGGGTTTTTACGGGGTGGGCGATGTGACGCATGATTTTCATGATCTGTCATGGAGCGGACTGAAACATTCGATTGGCGGGGGGGTGCGGTTTACGCTGGATGCAAAGGAGCGCATCAATGTGCGCTTTGATGCCGCCTTTGGATTTGACGGCTCAAGAGGATTTTATTTTCAGATTGGGGAGGCGTTTTAGGGGTGAGTGTTGAGGGTGGAGTGTGGGGTGTTGGGTTGTGCGGGATGAGGCATCAGACGTTGAAACGGAAGTGCATTACATCGCCATCTTGCACGATGTATTCTTTGCCTTCCACACGCAGCCTGCCCGCATCGCGGCAGGCGGATTCGCTGCCGTATTTCGTGTAGTCGTTATAAGCAATCACTTCTGCGCGGATGAAGCCTTTTTCAAAATCAGTGTGGATGACACCCGCAGCCTGTGGTGCGGTCATGCCTTTGTGAATTGTCCATGCGCGGACTTCCTTCACGCCTGCGGTGAAATAGGTGATGAGGTTGAGCAAATGATATGCGCTATAAACAAGACGCGCAACGCCTGATTCTTTTAAGCCGAGGTCGCTGAGAAATGCCTGACGGTCATCATAGCTTTCAAGCTGGGCGATGTCGGCTTCGATGGCGGCTGAGATGATGAGCAGTTCTGCATTTTCATTTTTAATTGCTTCGCGCACTTGCTCCACAAACTTGTTGCCGTTGACCACTGACTTCTCATCCACGTTGCATACATATACAATGGGCTTTGAAGTGAGCAGGTATAGGTCAGCGAGGTTTTTGTTGTCTTCAAACTTTTCAGGAAACGAGCGGGCGGACAATCCTTTTTCAATATGTGACTTTAATTTCTTTACCAGTTCCATTGACACCTGCGCGTCTTTGTCGTTTGATTTTGCAGCGCGTTCAAGGCGCTGCATTTTTTTGTCAATGGTGTCGAGGTCTTTGAGTTGCAACTCGGTGTCAATGATTTCTTTGTCGCGCACGGGATTTACGCTGCCGTCCACATGCACGATGTTGTCATCTTCAAAGCAGCGCAACACGTGGATGATGGCGTTTGTCTCGCGGATGTTTCCGAGGAACTGGTTTCCTAATCCTTCGCCTTTGCTCGCGCCTTTCACCAATCCAGCGATGTCAACGATTTCAATCGTGGTGGGAACAATTTTTTCCGGCTTCACGAATTCGGCAAGCTTTACCAGCCGAGCATCAGGCACGGTGATTACGCCCACATTCGGCTCGATGGTGCAAAAAGGAAAATTTGCCGCCTGCGCTTTTGCATTGGAGAGCGCATTAAACAGAGTTGACTTACCTACGTTTGGAAGACCTACAATACCGCACTGAAGACCCATAAGTTAATTTGAAAATTGAGTGATTTGAAAATTCAAAAATGTCGGCAAAGATAGTAAATGAGTGTCGGGTGTTGAGTGGGGAAATTGTCAATTGAGAATTAGGAATTACGAATTGCCTTTTAATTCCTAATTCTCAATTCCTAATTTCTAATTGGGTGCTTGCTTAATTCGCATAAGTACAATAAGTGAAAATGTTGGTTTGCTCAACACCCCACCCACAACACTCCACTGTGCTAAAATAGAGACACAGAAAAAAAAAGATTGGAGCATTCCAGTAATTTTACGGCAATTAAAACCCCTGCATGAGAAAATACCTGCTGTCTGTTTTTCTTTTAATAAGTGTTGAGTTGCTTGCGCAAGCAGCAAGTCAGCAAGTGAATCTGTTTAATATTCCGAACCAGAGCGCGCACTTTATCAGGATGCCCGCGCGTGAATCTTCTACGGAGATTGACGCGGTTTATACCAATCCGGCAGGGCTAACGAAGTTGGAAAACGGGTTTCATCTTTCGGTGAGTAATCAATTCGTGCGGCAGAAGATTGACCTTACCAGCGATTATCAATATCTGAATGAAATACCAACGGAGAACGAAGGCTATGTGCGCGCTTATTTTTTTCCGGGTGTTTTTGTTGCGTGGAAGAAAAACCGTCTTGTGCTTTCGGCAGCAGCGATGCTTGCCGGGGGTGGGGGAGGAGCGACATTCAACAACCTGCCCTCAGCGGATATGGGCATGTCCGATATTCCGCCAGTGTTGAAGATGAGCATCCTTGACGGGCTGAATAATGCGCTGACAAATTCTGCTGGATACAATCCCGGCTATAATGAAATTGAAGGCTACAGTTTTGATTTTTATTCTTACGGAGTTGCTTATTCGCCAGGCTATCAAATTGGCGCATCTTACAAATTCAATGATTACATTTCTGTTGCGCTTGCGGGGCGATATGTGAATTCCACCACGCGTTCAGAAGGGTTCGTAAAGAATATTCAAATCAACGTGCCGCAATATGGAGGCTATCAAAACCCGGCTGATTATTTGCGCTTCGTAAGCCAGCAGCCGGGGTTGAACCCAACACAAAGTATTTTGGTGAATGCGGCAGCCACGCTCTTTGATGAGCAGGCGGCTGACAGGGATGTGGATGTAGTTCAAAAAGGGCAAGGCATTACACCGATTATCGGGATTCATTCCACCCCTATTGAAAAATTAGACATCGGAATTAAGTACGAACATAGAACGGTTATCTCGCTGAAAACAATCGTGCGTGAAGGCAAAGATGGAGGCGGGCAATTCACGAACGGAGAGGTAGTGCGCTCAGATTTTCCGGGTTATATAAGCGCGGGAGTGAAATATCAATTCACGAAACGTATCCTCGCGGCAATGGGCAGCCGTTATTTTTTCAGCAAGATGGTGGATTACGGAGGCAGGGAAAAGGATGTCAATAAAAATTATTTTGAAGTGACTTCAGGCGTTGAATACCTGCTTACGGAGAAAACAAAATTGAGCGGAGGCTATTCTTACAATCATCCGAACGTGGACAAGAATTATCAAAGTGAAGTTGACTATCAAATTCCAGGACATACGATTGCTTTGGGCGGAGCATATACGATTAATGAATTAATCACGTGCAACGCAGGCGTGTTATTCACGCAGTTTGTAAAGGAAACAAATCAATACGAACATCTTTTTTCCAATGGCGTATTTGAGTCGAACATGATCCCTTACAACAGAACATCAGCGAAGAATGCGCTGATTTTTGCGGTGGGTGTTGACCTTACTTTTGCGCAGAACTGAGCAGAACAATTCTTTGCATGCCTAAAAATTTTAAGTTGTAAGTTTTATGCAGACAGCCCGTTGCGTTTTACTTATAACTTATTACGTAGAACTTCAAACCAACTCCTCATACACCTTTTTCACTTTCCTTCCCGCGTCATCCCACTTCATGTTTTCTACTTCGGCTTTGCCGTGCTTCACAAACATTTTCGGAAGCCCGTCATAATGCAGCAGCGCGTAGATGTTATCGGCAATGGCATCCACATCCCAGAAGTCAACCTTGATGGCGTGACGCAGCACTTCGGCAACGCCTGATTGTTTTGAAATAATTACCGGCACGCTGCTGCGCATGGCTTCCAGCGGGGAGATGCCGAACGGCTCGCTCACCGAGGGCATCACATACACATCGCTGAGAGCGAAAATATCATCCACCTCTTTGCCCATCAAAAAGCCGGTGAAGTGAAACTTATTGCCGATGCGCAGTTGCGCTACGCGTCTTATCATTTTGTTGAGCATGTCTCCCGAACCCGCCATCACGAAGCGCACGTTGTCATCTTTCTTCAGCACTTTGTAAGCTGCTTCCACGAAATAATCGGGTCCCTTTTGAAAGGTGACTCTGCCGAGGAACGTCACGATTTTTTCTTTGATATGCGTTTCTACAGGATGTCCGTTTTGATTGAGCGGCATCACTGCATTATGCACGGTCATCACTTTTTCAGGCGCGATGCCATAGCGGTTAATCACGATGTTGCGTGTGAAATTGCTTACGGTAATAATCTTGTCGGCAGCGTGCATTCCCTGCCGCTCCATATCGTAAACCTCCTGGTTGATGTTTTCACCCGAACGGTCAAACTCTGTTGCGTGTACATGCACCACTAAAGGTTTGCCGCTTATCTCACGCGCTGCCATGCCTGCGGGAAACGTGAGCCAATCATGCGCATGAATCACGTCAAACTCTTTTGTCGCTGCTACTTGTGCAGCAATTACGGCATAGCGCGCCACTTCTTTAAACAGATTCGGACCATACTTGCCGCTGAATTCAAAGTGCGATTGGAAAACGCTCTCGTGCATCTCCGTGCGGTTGAGTTTCGCAAAACGACTGATGGTGGTGAATTCATCAGGTGATAGATACGGACGCAGAAACGAATGCACGCCAATGATGGTGAGCTTGCGCCACAGGTCTTGATACGACTGTTCGTGAAAGTTCACAACAACTTCACTCGCATTAATCAACTGAATGTTGCCTCCCGACTCATCGCCAAACATCTTCGGCACAACAAACAGCACCTCCACATCATTATGCAGCAAACCCTTCGAAAGTCCATAGCAGGCGGTGCCCAACCCACCGGAAATGTGAGGAGGAAATTCCCATCCGAACATCAGGACTTTCATGAAGCAGTTGTATGTTTTAAGCTGTAAGTTTTAAGTTTCTTCTTAAACATTTTTTATTCCAATGTTTTTAGCTTTTAGCTTAGGGCTTAAAGCTTTCAGCTTGTTTAATTAAGTAACCAATCCTCAAAAGTTCCCCCACGCTCCACGCTTGTGAGATAGCGCCTTCATCCCGATGTGGCGGGTCGCCATCAAACACTTCAGAGATGGTGCAGATGCCATGCTCCATCATCGTGCTGCTGAATCCTTCATACAATTGTTTGACCAATTGTATTCCCTCCGCTCCATGCAATTTCAAATAGCCTTCCGCAAAATGCCCCAGCAGCCATGCCCACACCGTTCCCTGATGATAGGCCGCATCGCGCGTTTTCTGGTCGCCAAAATAAACGCCTTTGTAGCTTGCATCTTTCGGTGAAAGTGTGCGTAATCCGCGTGTCGTGAGCAATTCATTTTTCACTTTCTCCAGCACTTCCAACTTCATTTGCTCATCAAGAGGCGAGTAGGGGAGCGATGTCGCAAAAATTTGATTCGGGCGCACAGACCAGTCTTTGTCGTTTCCATTCACCACGTCAGCAAGATATTTTTTTTGTTCACTCCAAAATGTTTTCACAAAAGAATCGGAAATCAATGCAGGCAAGTCTTCCCATTGCTTCACAAACTTCTCATCTTCCGCAGCTTTTGCGAGGTGCAAAGAAAAGCACACTGCGTTATACCAGAGCGCATTGATTTCCACAGCCATGCCTGTGCGTGGCGTCACCGGCTTTCCATCAACGATAGCATCCATCCATGTAAGCGCCACACCGGGATAGCCTGCGCTAATCAAACCATTCTCCTGCATTTTGATATTGTAATCTGTTCCCTTGCGAAACGCTTCAAGAATGGCGCACATCTTTGCTCCGAACGTGAGCCATACCTTCACCTCTGTATCAGTGAACTCGCTGTATTGCTGCAACGTCCAGAAAAACCACATGGGCGCATCCACGCTATTGTAGGAGTTGCCCATGTTTGGAAACAACCCGTTTTTCATTTGCGCAGCGAGCGTGTTGAGTGCAGCCTTGCATTGCTCGGCATGTCCGGTTACGAGCGTCAAACCCGGCAATGCAATGAACGAGTCGCGTCCCCATCTTCCAAACCAATGGTAGCCGGCAACTATCTCTGTTTTCTTATCGCGCTCCATAATAAATTGCTTGGCGGAATTTAGCAGGCAGTTTTCAAAACTGTTACGAGGCACACGCGCTTTCAACTCTTTATTAAAAGTGGTTTTTAATGTGCGCGGCTTCATCTCTTCAAGGCTTGCTGAAAAAACAACTTCTTCGCCTTTTTTTATTTGGAATTCAAAAAAGCCCGGCACAAAAAGGTCTTCCTGAAAAGGATAGCCGCGCTCCTGTTCTTTTGGATATTCAAAATTATAATACCAATCGGGGCTGGAAACATATTCCGCCTCCTTCGATGCTTGCAGATGCAAATCAGCATATCCGCTATAGAGCCGCAGTTTTATTCCGTTGGGAATATCTTCATATTTCTTGTTGGCATAGATATTCGCTTTGCTCAGGGAATGATAATTGCGGAATGCAAGCAGCGGCATCAGGCGCAATGTAGTGGGCGAGTGCGCATCAAGCAGCGTGTAGCGGAGCATCACGCAGTCAATATCCGATGAAAATAAAATCTCTTTTTTCAGCACAACACCGCCCACGCGGTAAATCCAATAGGGTATCGGGTCGCTTGAAAAATCAGCGATATACTTATGCCCCTTCGGATGAAACAAACCGGGATATTTATGAATGGCAAGGTGAAACTCCGCATCGCGCTGGAGTACGGTTTCATCAAGCGTGGAGAGAAACACATGATTCTCCATATCCAACTGCGGCTGTGGCGCCACGAGCAAGCCGTGATATTTGCGCGTGTTGCACCCGATAATCGTGGAGCTTGCATAAGCCCCGCGCTTATTGGTGCGCAGCAATTCCTTGTTCAGCGCATATTGCAGGTTGATAAGCTGGTTCTTGTCAAATTTGATATAAGGCGTTGCGAATTTCTCCGTTGATTGCATGGTATCGGCAGTGTTCATAGGGCGCTTCTATGCGGCTTTCCTGAAAAATTTTCTAAGATACAAATTGGATGAATGTAAACAGGCGCAAAGTTGCGTGTGTGGATAAAATAAATTAGAAATTTTCTTCCCAAAAATGAAATGCTTTGTACATTTATTACACCTAACAAAAACCAACCGTTATGAAAAAGCCGATTCTTTTCCTGTTAACCCTCCTTGCGTTGTCTTTCCTGCATGTGCAAGGAGAGGAAGATTCCTCCGCTGTTGTTTCGGATGATTCATCCGTAATTCAACTCAATGATTCATTGAGCTTGCAGATGCTCAATTATGATACTACCGGCTCAGTTGATTTGGGCAGCGGGCTTGCGACATTTGCTATTCCCGTGGGATTCAAATACCTCAACCCCGCGCAAAGCAGCTATGTGCTTGCCGATTTGTGGGGCAATCCGCCCAGCGAAACAAACGGGATGATTTTTCCTGCGGATGCAAGCCCGATTTATCCGGCTACATGGGCAATTGAAATTTTGTATGAGGAAGACGGACATGTGAAGGATGATGACGCGAAAGACATTGACTATGATGATTTGCTGGAAGAAATGCAGGAGCAGGTGAAGGAAATAAATCCGCAGCGCAAAGAAGCCGGTTATTCTACTGTTGAACTGCTGGGATGGGCTTCACCGCCTTATTATGATGAGCATACGAAGAAGCTGCACTGGGCGAAAAGATTGCAATTTGAAAATGACAGCACCGAAACGCTGAATTATAATATTCGTGTGCTGGGCAGAAAAGGCGTGCTTGTGCTGAATGCCATTGGCGGCATGGACCAATTGTACGAAATCAAAACAAACATTGACGCGATTCTCGCCAGCGTGAATTTCACCGAAGGCAACCGCTATGAAGATTTTGATGAAAGCAACGATAAAATCGCTGCCTATGGCGTGGGCGGGTTGATTGCAGGAGGCATTCTTGCAAAAACAGGATTGTTTGCCAAAATCGGACTCCTCTTCGCAAAGTTTGCTAAAGTGTTTATCATCGGTGGCATCGCTGCCGGAGGGTTTATTTACAGGCTTGTTACGGGGAAGAAGAAAGAAGATGAACAGGCTTGAGATGCTTGTTGAATAAGTTTTGAAAAACCACGCATTAACATCTCAGTTTGGGTGGATAAAGAAAGGGAAAGCAAGTTATCTGCATTTACAATGAATCTTTTTATTGACACCAACATACTGTTAAATTGTTATCACTTCTCCGGTGATGACTTAGCTGAACTTAACAAGCTTGCAGTCCTATTGCGAAATGAAAAAATAATCTTATTGCTTCCTGATCAGGTAAAGGATGAATTTTATCGTAATCGTGATAATAAAATTGCTGACGCTCTAAAAGAATTTAGAAAAGAAAAACTTGATCGTCAATTTCCTCAATTAACAAAACAATATGAAGAGTATAAAAATATGCGGGATGCAATTAGAACTTTTGAAGAGAACAAGCAAGCCATTCTTCAAAAATTGAAGACGGATATTAGTAGTAGTGAACTTAAAGCTGATAAGACAATTGCAAAGTTATTTTTATACGCAGAGGGGATTCCTACTACTGATGAACTTTATCAAAAAGCTAAAATAAGATTTGACTTAGGAAAACCTCCAGGGAAAAAGAAATCTTATGGTGACGCGATTAATTGGGAAGCTTTATTATTCTCAGTGAAAGAAAAAGAGGAATTATTTTTTATTACTGACGATGGGGATTATTTATCAGAAGTTGATACTAACAATTTTAATCCTTACTTGTTGGCCGAATGGACTAACGCAAAAGCTGCCCCACTAACGCTTTTTAAAAACCTCACAGAATTCTTCTCTGAAAGGTTTCCGGAAATAAAACTCCCAGATGAATATGAAAAGAATTTACTCATTGAGCAACTCTCAAAAAGTTCAAATTTTACTAAGACACATTCAATACTTGCGCAACTCTCAAGGTTTGACAGTTTTTCTAAAACACAAGTTGATGATATTATTTTAGCAAGCATAAGCAATAATCAAATTTATTGGATTAGTTCTGACGATGATGTGAATGAAACATTAAATGCAATTGTTCGGGCTCATTTGGATAGTATTGACCCAAGTTTATTTGAAAGATTTAATGCCATTTATAATTTAGGTGATGGATCAGGCAGTTGAAAAACGCATACTGATAAGGCAACTATAAAAGCAGGAGTGAATAGCGCACATTGAAGTTTTTCAACCATGAAGAGTTGCACAGTGGACAAAGCATACCGGGACGTTACCCTAACCACCCCTCAATCAACCCAATCACCTCCTCATTGCTGCGCACCCAATTATAGTGGGAGTAAGGGTTGTTGCAATTCTTTCGCTCACTTTTACCTGAACCTTAAATCACCTAAATTTAAAAGAAAATTCAGCTATGACATTCGAGCATATCACCAGCAACACAGGGATACTTGGAGGTAAACCTATCGTTAAAGGCACGCGCATCAGCGTTGATTTTATTTTGCAACTGATAGCATCTGGTGCAACGATTGACGACATTGTGAAGAAATATCCGCACCTGAAAAGAGAAGCAGTAGTAGAGGCGATACTTTACGCGGGGAGAGTGGTGAGCAACGAAATCCTGATTGACTTGCGCAATGTGGCATGATTTGGCGCGCATTAAAATATCTCGCTGACGAGAACATTGACCCTGAAGTAATTGCTTACTTTATTAAAGAAGGGTACGACTTCCGAAATGTTTTTCAGGAACAGTTGCAGGCGACTGACGACAAAGTAATTATTCAGAAAGCCAAAACTCTTGACCGAATCATTATTACGCACGATACAGACTTCGGTAATATCATCTTTACAGAGCGCATCCCTTTTACCGGAATCATCTACCTGCAACCGGGGCATTTTGAATCCCAATTTACGATTCAATCGTTGCAGCAATTATTCAGTTCAGACATTGAACTGATACATCCGTTTATAGTTGTTACCGAACAGAAGCGGAATGAGATAAGAATACGAGTGCGTAATTCGGTTTTACTGAAATAGATGATGCAAGCGTGTTTGATTCATAGCTTTCACTACCCCAACCACCCCTCAATCAACCCAATCACTTCCTCATTGCTGCGCACCCAATTGTAGTGCGAATAATGTTTGTTGCTTCCTTTAATTGTTGTGAGGTGATGGCGAGTAACCGGAGTAGAGGGATTGAATTTTCCGAGCAGTTTCTCCACCGCTTTTTTAGGCGCGAGTTCATCTTTTGCAAATGACAGGGCGAGCACAGGTTTTACAACATTTCGCAGATTGCTTTCAAAATCAAAATCATTTCCAAGCACTTTAAAGTTTCCTGTTCGCGCAGTGTAGCTCCAGTCTTTGATAACACGCGCTGCGCCCTTGCCGCCAAAGCCAAGCCGATGCCCGGGGAAATAGCCGAGCGCATCCGCAATTTTTGCAAATGCCTGCGTAGCAACGAGTGTTTTCCATTTATCAAAACCGCTCCAACCTGTGTAGTGAATGTTGCATGCAGCAGTAAGAATTAATCCGTGCAAATCGTTTGGATACTTGGTGCTATACAAGCTGCCAAGAATACCGCCAAGGCTGTGCCCCATCAAAAAGATGCGGCTGTTTGGAAAGAGTTCATGCGACATACGGATGATTGCACGATAATCCAACTCAAGCATTTCATGAAAGCCAAAATCAGATTTCGCTGACGGGCGAATACTGGAATATCCCAGTCCGCGCAGGTCGGCAGTGATGGCAATAATATTTTTTTGCGCAAGCGCTATTGCAAATGCTTCATAGTAAGAAGCCGCAATGCCCATTGCAGGAAATAGAATCAGCACATCATTCTTTACATCCGCTTTTTGAAAAACGGAAATCTTAGTTGCGCTGCCATCGGGCAAAGGAATATCAACAATTTGAGGTGTCATCCTTGAATTAATTCTCTTTCAAGTTTAATGTTTTTCATCTCTGGTTTTCAAAAAGAAATTCAGCAGCACGCCAGTGAGCACAAGAAAAATGCCCACCATCACAATCCAGTTGTAGGTTTCACCGAAAAAGAAATAGCCGAGCAACAACGCATAGATGATGCCGAGATAATTCAGCCCTGAAATGGCAGCGAGCTTTTCGTTTTGCAACGCATGTGTAAGATTCACCTGCGCAATTTGCGTGAACACTCCTGTGAGGATAAGCCAGAGCCAATCCCAGCCAACGGGCGTGACCCAAATGAAGAAGCATCCCACGAGCGCAAAAGGGAATGCGACAAGTGGAAAATAAAATACTACTACCAGCGGATGGTCGGTGTCGCGCAACTTGCGCACAGAGTTATAGGCTAATCCTGAAAACATCGCGGAGATAATTCCAAGCACGAGATAGGGCAATTCCACTCTGTCATCAAATCCGCGAATGATGGCAACGCCTGCAAATGCAACTCCGAAACAGAGCCATTGAATCCAGTGAACTCTCTCTTTCAAAAAGAATACAGCAAATAACAACGTGAAGATGGGGGAAAGATATTGCAGCGTCACTGCGCTGGCAAGCGGCATTTTTTGCAGCGTGAAGAAAAAAGTGGTGAGCGAAATCATTCCGAAGAAACCGCGCAGCAAGAGAAACTTTCTGTTGTTGCCCAGCGGATTGAGGTTGAGCCTGCGAATCATGAAATAGCTTGCTGCAAGAGAAACGCCTGAACGAAACAAAATCACTTCAACCGCAGGAATATGCGTCACAAATTTGATGCTCAGATTCATGAGGGAAAAGAAGAATGTTGCCAGCAGCATGTGTACAGCGGGAGGATAGCGGTTATAGGGCATCTGAGTGTTGAGGGTGGGGTGTTCGGGGTTGAGTTTAGAATTTGGAATTTAAAGTTTGGAGTTTTTCACCCAACCCTCTACCCTCCACCCTCCACACCCAAATACGGATTAAAATATCCATACCGCAAGTGCGGAAATTCTTTTTTCAACGCTTGCATGATGTGTAAAATGCCAAGCCCTTTTCCTGTTTCGCCAATCTTCGCTTTCTTCAAATACCAGTCGGGGTCAATGTTGAAGTTGCGCCATTGAATCATGGAGAGATTGGTATCGCGGATGAGTTTGCGCAGCGCTTCGTATTCTTCGGGACTGTCTGTCAATCCAGGAAAAGTAAAGTAGTTGATAGAAGCCCATCCGTTGTGTTTGCGTACGACTTTAATGGATTCCACGACATCTTCAAATTTGTAATTCCTCGGCAGGTAATAATTGGTGTACCAGTTTTTCTGTGCGCTGTTCATGCTCACGCGTATGCTTTGCAATCCGGCTTTGCACAATGCTTCCACCGCTTCAGGCTTGCTGCCGTTGGTGTTGATATTGATAATGCCGTCAGGAGTTTGCCTGCGGATTTCTTTGATTGCATCGCGCAAGGCTTCCCACACAAGCAATGGCTCGCCTTCACATCCTTGCCCGAAGCTCACAATCGGATTGGGCGCTGTTTCGATATGGTCAATCGCAACCTCGCTTATTTCTTTTGCTGACGGTTGAAATTTTAAACGAAAGTGCGCAGAGTTAATTGGATTTTCTTCCGGTTGCAAAGAAATACAACCAAGACATTCTGCATTGCAAGCGGGCGATGCGGGAATGGGACATTCCCAGCGATTCAGAAAATAATTCTGCGCAGCGCGGCAGTGATAGGTGAGCGCGCAATTGTTGGCGAGATGCTCCACCAATTTATTGTCAGGATATTTTTTGCGGAAAGCAGTTACCTTCCGCTTAATAGTTGGAAAATTAAACTGGTCGAAATCCTGCCGCACATCAGGCTCGATGCGTACCGCTGTGGTATAAAATTTTCCGTTGAGCCAGCCCACTGCGGTGTAAGCATAAAGCGGGAGCACGGGCGCTTTCTCCTCCTTCTCATAAGCGGAAAGATACGTTTGCGTATGCGCAGGTGAAACGAAAACAGCAACGGCTTTTCCTGAATCGCGCAGTTCAATATCTCCTGTTTTGCGATTGAAACCATAAGGCAGCCGCTGCGGCATAAAGAAAAATTCGCTTCCTTCGGGCAGTTCGATGAAATCTTCTTTCATGAGCCGCACCGTTTCTCTGCCGCTTCTGCCAACAGCTTCATAGCGCATGTCTTCCAGAATATTTCCCGCATCATCGGCATAGACGAGGTAAGGAATTTTGGAGGGATGATTTGATGATTTCATTTCGCGGAGCAAATTTAAGAGAAAGAGAGAGGTGTGAATAGTGTCATTGCGGACTCGTTCCGCAATCCCCTGATAAAGACAAGGAGGGGATTGCGGCATAAAGCCGCAATGACCTATGACAATATGAGTTGGGAATGTCGGAACGAGTCCGGCATGACAGCAGAATTCTTACTTTTGATTGCGCCATGTTTGAAAAAGACCCGCTGCTTTTTGCCTCGCCATTCTTCGCTATTCTGATTGCGATTGAAGTAATCATTAATACGCGTCAGCATCTCCATCTTTATCTCACGAAAGATTCCGTTGCAAGCATTTCAATGGGCGCAGTGACGTTAGTGATTGGGCTGGGAGTAAAGATTGCCGCATTTTTTGTTTTTACTTTTCTGCATCAGTTCGCATTCCTTGAATTGGGCAACGTATGGTGGGTGTGGGTGCTGTGCATGTTTGGTGATGACTTCAGTTTTTACTGGCATCACCGCCTGAGTCACGAGGTGCGCATCTTGTGGGCTGCGCATGTGAACCATCATTCATCAGAAATGCTCAACTTCTCCACTGCATTGCGCCAAAGCTGGACGGAACAACTCTATAAATATGTATTCTGGCTGTGGATGCCGCTCGTTGGTTTCGACCCAATCATGATAATGACAATGATGTCTATCAATTTGATTTTTCAATTTTTGCCTCATACGCAATTAGTTGGAAAGCTCGGTCCGCTGGAATGGATTTTCAATACGCCTTCACATCATCGCGTGCATCACGCTTCCAACCACAAATACCTTGACCGTAATCATGCCGGTCTTTTTATTATTTGGGACAGAATGTTCGGCACCTTTCAGGAAGAAGACGAAAAGGAGAAACCTGTTTACGGCATTACGAATAATATTCACACGTATAATCTCTTTCAAATTGCTTCACACGAGTTCAAAGATTTGTGTACGGATATAAAACGCGCGTCTGATTTCAAAACAAAACTGAAATACATCTTTTACCCTCCGGGCTGGAGCCATGATGGAGAGGATAGGAGGGCGAAGGTATTAAGGGGAAAGGTTTAGTTGTTTTGTCATTGCGGCTTCATGCCGCAATCCCCATCTAAATAACGTGTCATTGCGGACTTGTTCCGCAATCTCAAAATAAAAATCAGGGGATGCCGGAATCCTGCGGGTGCGGGAGCATGACACCATCACTTATTCAAAAGTGCCTTCGCGTAATTCACCCAACTGAATTTATCCGCAGTTTCAGCGACACGGCTTCTATCAATAGGATGCTCGATGATGTTCAGCATTTGCGCAGCCATCGAATCAATATTATCCGGCTCGGCAATGTAGCCGTTGTAACCGGGTTTTACCGTTTCTGGAAAATGCCCCACGCGCGTAGCAAGAATGGGGAGATGAAAATTGTAGGCAATAGACTCAACGCCTGAAGGCGTGGCGAAGAGATAATAATTTACGATGCAGTCAGCAACCTGGAAATATTTGTACACTTCTTCATTCGGCACAAAACGATTAATTACTGTAGTGGAGTTCTGAAGTTGTAATTGTTCAATCAACTTGAGTGGTTGATAATCCTGCTCGTTATCGGAGTTTTTCAGCAACAATGATTTTGCAAAGCCAAACAATGCTTTCTTGACTTTTGCGCTGAATGAATTCGGGTTGAGGGTTTGCCAGAAAGATTCTCCGACAATCAGCAACGACACATCGTTGCGCTGATGCGCAACTCTTGCATACGCGCGGATGACATTGTGCAATCCTTTGTATTTGCGGATAAACCCAAAAAAAAGAAACACATGCTTTTTTAATTTCAATTCCTGCTTCACTTTTTCAAGATCGAAATTTTTATCGGGCTGAAACATGTCATACACCGGATGATACAACTTGATAATTGTGTTCCCCTCCTTCGCGCGTTCTCCCGTTTCCGTAATCGTAAATTTCTTATCACGATACATCTCTTTCAACTCGTCCGCGTTGCGCATTGCGTGTGCGATGTAGGTGTGCGCTTTCCCCAATCCATAACGCGAGAAAAATTTATCAATGCTGCTCGCTTCTTTCTGTTTCACGAAATGCGTGTCGAAAATGACTTCTACATTTTTCAATTTCATCAACCTGCGGGCGATGTAACCGAGCGGTAGTCCTTGCAGGGCAATTGCCCATTGAAAAATCACGATGTCGGGATTCAGGTCTTTGATATAATTAAATGTAGCGCCCCAGCTGAACGGGTTGTTGTAGTTGGTGATGTATTTCACTTTGATGCGTGTGCCTTCAAGCAAATCCTTGCGGCTCGCCCTGTCAATGAAATCACGCGGAATGATTGCAGGGTATTGTTGCGTCCACGAAACGATGTGCACTTCCGCTTCGGGAAATTTATCAAGCGCTTTAGCAAGCGAAGTATTGTAATTGGAAATGCCGCCTTTGAATTGCGGACCGGGACCGAAGCAGACGATACGTTTCATAATTTCCAATAATCAAATTTCAAATTACAATCGAGCATCCGGATTTTATTGATTATTGAATTTTGATGCTTGGTTATTATTTCCCAAGATTTTTCACCGCCTGCTCATACACCCTTCTCATCCCTTCTTCTAAAGATACTTTCGGTTTCCAGCCGAACGTGTTGTTTACATACGTCATGTCAGAGTGGCGCTTGGAAACACCCACAGGCTTGTCGAGCAAAGGTTTGATGGTAGGCTTATAGCCCGCAAACTTGCAGAACAACTCGATGATTTCAAGAAATGAATTAAGCCTGCCTGAGCCGATATTGATGGCTGAACCGTCTTTGATATTATCAAGCGCGAGAAAAATCGCGTCCACGCAATCATCAATATGCACGAAGTCGCGCCCCTGCTTGCCGCTGCCCCACACTTCAAACGGGTCGTCTTTGCGCGCAGCGCGCGCGGCAATCGAAGGAACAGGATACGTCAAATCCTGGTCTTCACCATAGCCTGAAAACGGGCGCACACTCGCTACATGGATGCCGTAATACTGCGCTGCAATTCTGCCGAGATATTCGCCAGTGAGTTTTGACCAGCCATAAGTCATGTCGGGCTTGCCGAGGTTTCCGCCAAAGTCAATATCAGTTTCTTTCAGCGCAACCGCGCCTTCTTCTTTCTGCAAGCCAATGGGATATGCCGCGCTCGAACTCGGATACATCACGCGCTCAGGTCGGTGGCGAACTACCCAATAAAAAAACTCTGCGTCAATCGCGAGGTCAATCGCTACCATCATCGGGTCGCCATCAATCTTTGCACGACCGCCCACGATGGCTGCGAAGTGAAACACATCGGTGAATTTTTCTACGTCAATCCCGTAATGCTTTTTCAAGTAGAGCGAATCCTGCATGAGGTTTCGCAGGAACTCGCGGAAGTCTTGCTTGAAGAAAAAGATGCGCCCCTCTTTGCCGATTACTTCAACGTCTTTTATGTTTTTGGATTCATACGGTTGTAGCCAATCCCACGTGGCGGGCAGCGTGCCCACCGAGAGGTCGTCAACGAGAATGATTCCGTCTTTTGTTGTGTTTAAAATGCGTTTTACAATGTTGCGTCCCACAAATCCGCAGCCGCCCGAAACGAGATGATATTTCATAAAAGTTGTTCGTAATTTGCGACAGCAAAAATAACAAATCGCGCACAGCGGAAATGAAGCAAAAAACCGTAAGCGACATCGTGAGTGAATCGGTGCAGGTGCATGAGGCAATTCTGCGAGATGAAAATTTGCTCAAGGAAATAGATTGGATTTCCAAAGTGCTTACTAAAGTATTTCGCAACAAGAAAAAAGCGCTGCTCTGTGGTAATGGAGGCAGCGCAGCCGATGCGCAGCATATCGCGGCAGAATTATCGGGTAAGTTTATGCTCAACCGCGCACCGCTCTATGCGGAAGCTCTTCATGTAAACACTTCTTATCTGACCGCCACCGCCAATGATTTTTCATTTGAAGAAGTTTACGCCCGCCTCGTGCAGGCGCAAGGCGTAAAGGGCGACATTCTTATTGGCATTTCCACTTCAGGAAATTCGATGAATGTGGTGAATGCTCTTGTTGAAGCGAAGAAAAAAGGGATGATTTCTATCGGCATGACGGGAACACGGAAATCAAAAATGGAAAAGCACTGCGACTATCTTTTGCGAGCGCCCTCAGCAAATACACCGCGTATTCAGGAGGCGCATATTCTCATGGGTCATATTCTGTGTGAATTGGTGGAGCGGGAGTTGTTTGGATAAAATCTACATCCCCCTGTAAATCTCCATTCCGAGAATAGATGTTGCCATCACAATCAGAAACCAGCCGAAAACAGTTCTGAGTTTTGTTTCCGAAATTTTCCCGGAAAGAATATTTCCAATTACAATTCCACCAATGGCAATCGCAGTAAAAATGGAAATGAATTTCCAATCTATCTGTTTGCCAAGAGAAAGATGACCGATAAAACCAATTGCAGAGTTGATTGAGATTATCAGCATCGAAGTACCCACTGCTGATTTCACGGTCATGCCCAGTAGAAGCACAAGCGCGGACACAATTAAAAAACCACCGCCTCCGCCCACAAATCCTGTAATCATCCCGACCAGCAACCCGCGAACAATCAATCTTCCATAGTCTTTGTGCGCATCACCGCCAGCTTGCGCAACGGGCTTTTTGCCAAACAAAATATTGTAAGATGTGGCGAGCATCAGCACAGCGAACAACACCATCACGCCCATATCTTTTGTGAACTGAAACGTGCCGGCTTGAAAAAACACATCGGGCAGCGCGGGAAGCAAGATGCGCCTCGAAAGAAAAACCGTGATGAGGGAAGGAAGCCCGAAAATGAGCGCGGTTTTTACGCTTGCCAATCCCTGCTTGTTATAGCGGTAAAACCCGACAAGGCTTGTAAATGCAATCACGAAAAACGTGTAACCTGTTGCAGTGACGGGCGCTATCCCAAACAGGTAAACCATAATCGGCACGATGATAATCGCCCCGCCCCCGCCCAATAAGCCAAGCAGCACCCCGCTGATAAGCACTCCGAAATATCCGAATAACTGAAGCATACAGGCAAGCAAGATTAATGATTTGGCGCGTACTGATTTCGTTTCTGTATCATGCGCACTCTTAACGCTGCCCGACAGAAGAGTAGCGGCATCTATAAGATTAGAAGACAAAAGTCTTCTTTCTATTCCGGCACACAAGTCAGCATACGCGCAAAGCAAGCGCTGAAGACTTGCGTGAACTGCGGAATAACATACGGGCTTACTCTGCTCTGTCTCTTGTTCGTTGTTGGTCTTGCCGATGATGCAGAACGGCAAGAATGCGCACACACTGTTTATCGCGCTTGTAGTAGATGAAATAAGGAAATCGCCTCACTACCACCCTCCTCACCGCCCCAAATACTTTGCGGTGTTCCATTTTATCTGATTTCAGGCTGCTGATTGTTTCTTTTACTATGCTGGCAAATTCTTCACCTAACCCGATCTTCTGTTTTTCATACCACCGTTTTGCCGACTTGATTTCTGCTTCGGCTTCTTCTGCAATCAGCACCTTAAGCATCATAGCCCTTTTTGAACTTCCTCCCAATCTTTCATCGCGTTTTTCTTTTTGCCATACTTCACTGTTCTTTCCTTTACTAAGTCTTTATGCCATTGCGAAACATCGCCATCATCATCAAGGCGCAACAGCCGCGCAATCGCCCATACCACTTTCTCATCCTCAATCTTATCAAGCTCCCGCTTGATTTCATTTTTTTTAATCGTTAGGTTCATACAGCGATTTTTTTAGTTAGGGTAAAAATAGGAAGAACCGATTACTTGAATCTTGTTATTCATAATTCCTTTCGCCCAAATCCGATACGCAAGGGATACTTCCCCAATCGGCTCGGCACATTCACAAATTAGCCTGTATGCGTGACCCGCATCCCGTACGTACGGGAGTGGTGTGAGAGCCTCTCCCCGTCACCGACAGGTGGCGGGGCGGGCTACTTGATTATGGGCAGCCCTGCTCTTAGTTCAAGGCTTCCCGTTTATTTTTTCGCAGAGTTAAATTGAACAAGTTTTTTCCAATTGATTGCTCCGTTAGCGTTACAAAAGTCATTAGCAAATTGCATGGTAAACTTGTTTATCATCTGTGAATATGACTGCATAAAATCGTCATTTTTCTCTTTGGCTTTGTGTCCAAGTGGTTCGATAATCTCTATGTAAAGATTCGTGTCCCCCGAAATGAACTCCCAAAATAGTTGTCCGCAATATTTGAAATGAGAGCCTTTGTCTGGTTGATTGTCCCTGCCGTAACAACATCCATTTACGGCAATCACATTAACTTTTGAGTTACTTGTTCTAACAGTTTTTGAAATGGTCTTGAAGTCGGAAACCATTTTCGCAATTTGGCTACTATTCCCCCAGTTTGGACCGGATTTGATGGCAACAATGTACCTTTTATTTCCATTAGAGAATTCAAGGTCAATACCTTTTGTCGTTGATTTCTTTCCTCCGTAAACTTTTCCGTTAATGAAAATGGCAAGCCCTTCCAGCCAATCGCCAAAAATTGTTTCCTCATTAGAGGAGATATGAGCATCTACAATTCCGCGAATGATTTGTTCTGCGGTTAAAACGTACTTGGCTTTGAATAAATAGGGATTCTTGCGTTTGAGAACTTGAGAAAGTTTTAAACTGTCTAAACTCTGGATTCTCTTTTGGTGAAATGTCCCAATGTTTTTTTCAACGTACTGCGTAACGCCCTTGAGATTTAGCTTTTTCATACTTGGCTTTAGGCTCTAAGATATAGAGTTCAACGGGTTTTAATTGCTCTTTCACCATTTCATAGTACTCAGGCACCACGTCAATACCGATTGAATGTCGTTTCATCCTACTTGCTACTATAAGAGTTGTCCCACTACCCATGAACGGGTCCAGCACAGTGTCTTGTTCTTTTGTAAACAGTTTGATAAACCATTCAGGTAGTTCTTCGGGGAATGCTGCACTATGATTTTTGTTATTACACTCTGTTGCCAAATGCAAAACATTTGTTGGATATGCTTTGTCCCTATCAACCCAGTTGGATATGTTTTTTCCAAACCCGCTGCCAACTTTTGAATTATCTCTAATTTTATCAGTGTCGCTGAGTTTCTTTAATCGTGTTTTTGCCCAGTCACCCATTGGAACCATGACTTCTTCTTGGTACATAGTAAAGTGTCTGTCATTATTGAATTGTAAAAGCCGTTCCCAAGAATCCCTAAATCTATTAGGCCACTTTCCTGGATATGAGTTTTTCTTATGCCAAATAAACTCTTCTGTCCATAGCCAACCTTGTTTGCGCATTGCCAAAATCAATTCCATTACGTAAGTGCTACGCTCTCCATTCACAACTTTTTCCTTTATGTTGAGAATGAAAGTTCCCGTAGGTTTAAGCACTCTCAAAAGTTGTTCTGAAATCGGTAGAAACCACTCAACGTATTTGTCGTGATGTATGCCACCGTATGTGGTTTTCCGCTGGTCTGCGTAAGGTGGAGATGTAACAATTAAGTCAACGCTGTTATCTGCGAGATGCTTTAATTCCGTTTTACTGTCGCCAAGATATAAGTCCGTTCGTATTTTCATTTTTTAAAATCATTCCTCACGAATTTAAATTTTTTGGTGGACTTATTAGAGAGAAGTTATCCTAATTGTCCAAAGTGGTTGTCAGCAACGGATTTCGTACAAAAGGGTTGCCCACACCTTGCGGATACTGCTCATAAAATGTCGCATCTTCCCGTGAAGATAAGCAAAGTAATTGAAATCTACAAATTCAGAAATGTATCAGGGTTCTCTGCCGATATGCGTTGATCTTCCATTTTAAGTAAAACGGGGCATCAGTCGTCCTCTCCTCATGGTGAGTAGACCTCTACTCATGGTGAGTAGACCTCTACTCATGGTGAGTAGACCTCTACTCATGGTGAGTAGACCTCTACTCATGGTGAGTAGACCTCTCCTCATGGTGAGTAGACCTCTACTCATGGTGAGTAGACCTCTACTCATGGTGAGTAGACCTCTACTCATGGTGAGTAGACCTCTACTCATGGTGAGTAG
>Ga0163151_10001303_pt1 | contig 42433 bp, 32 predicted proteins | sample OliLakLV19MP5IB2_FD_145596 | JGI IMG/M metagenome (GOLD analysis project Ga0163151, IMG submission 145596) | Freshwater microbial mat bacterial communities from Lake Vanda, McMurdo Dry Valleys, Antarctica - Oligotrophic Lake LV.19.MP5.IB-2 | ecosystem: Environmental > Aquatic > Freshwater >...
CGCCGGAGTCGCGGCAGAAGACCGACAGGCAGTCGGACAGGGCGTCGGACACGTCCATGGCGCCGCCGACGCCGCGCTCGCGCGAGAGACGTCCGCCAAGCGCGAGCTGAGGCCGCACGTCGAAAAATCGTCTCACGAAGGTCCGCGCGGCGACGGGCGGGACGGATTTCTTCTTGCCGTCGAGCATGAGCAGGCCCGCGGCCGCGTCGCCCACGTTCCCTCCGAGGCACCATTTCATTCCGGCTCGCGCGCCGCGGCGGGTGAGGGGCCGCCCACTGAGGCTGCCACCCACCGCCGCGACGAGAGAAACGTCGCGCGCGCGAACGGTGTCGCCCCCCGCCAACGCCACGTCCTGACGCCGGGCGGCCTCGTCGAATCCGAGGGTGAGCTGTTCCAGGAAGGAGAGACGCGCCGACCCGGGCGCGCCCAGGTAAATCATCGCCCAGCGGCGGGAGGTGCGGCCCATCGATGCGAGGTCAGAGACGCAGCTCCCGAGAAGTTTCCAGGCGAGGGCGCGACCGAGCGAGACGCCGAGGAGGCGCTGAACGCGGCGCTCCCACGCGGAACGGAAATGCGTGCCGTCGGTGAGGCCGTCTATCGAAAGGACCGGCCGCTCGCCTCCCGACAGGACGGCGGCGTCGTCGCCGGGTGAAACGAGGAACCGGCCCGCGGTGCGCCTTTGGAGGCGTGGCAGCAGCCGCCGGAGGAAACCCCACTCGCCGAGGCCGGCGAGGGTTGGGTCATTTCTTTTCGGCATTGCCCCGGCGCCGCGGCTGGAGCGAGGAAAAGCCCGTGACCACGGCGACCAGACCGCCCAACAGCACCGACACGGGCCCGATCCCGCGCATCACGAGAAGGAACTCTCCGAACCAGCGCGCGATGCCCCACGCTCCAAGAACGACAAAAACAAGGCCGACCAGAACCGCAATCATTCGCGTCTCCTCCGCGGCTCGCGCCGCCACAATTGATTAAAAGCCGGCGGGAGCGTCTCCGCCAAATCCGATGCCAGCAACGTCCGCTCAGGAAATTTTTTAACCGCGATGTCCGCCGCGAGCCCATGGACGAAAGCCGCGAAGGCCGCCGCGCGCGCGCCGCTTTCCAGCGTCTGCGCGGGCATCTGCGCCCACGTCGCCGCCACCACGCCGGTGAGAACGTCCCCCATGCCGCCCGAGGCCATCGCCGGGTTCCCCGTCGTGTTCATCCAGGCGTCGCGTCCGTCGGTCACCAGCGTCCCCGTCCCCTTGAGGAGCGCCGCGGCCCGAAAGCGTCGCGCCGCCGCCACCACCGCGCCCAGCCGGTTGCGCTGGACCGCGCCCACCGTGACGCCCAGCAACCCGGCCATCTCGCCGGGATGCGGCGTCAACACCGCCGGAACCACAAATTTTCTCACGCCCAGGTCGGCCAGCGTGTTGAGCCCGTCGGCATCGATCACCACCGCGGCCGTCTGGCGAAACAAGATGTTTCGAAGGATCGCGTCGACACCGCGCGAGCGTCCGAGTCCCGGGCCGATCGCGATCACGTCGGGCGCGAACGCCTCGAGAGAGCGGCGAAGCGCGCTCCAGGCCGCGGCGCTGAAGCGTCCATCGGCGCCTTCGGCGAAACCTTCGCTCGCCACTTCCAGCGGCGCGCGGCGCGCCACCACCGCTTGCTGGCTTATGACGGTGCCGATGCGCACCAGCCCCGCCCCGCTGCGCACGGCGCCCATTGCCGACAGGACCGCGGCGCCGGCCATGCCGCGCGAGCCCGCCACGATGTACACGCGGCCCGCGTCACCCTTGTGGGCGCCGCCCGCGCGCGGCGCGAGCCAGCGCGCGGCGACGTCAGGCGTCACCCGGCGCGCGGGCGCCGGCGAGCGGCTCAACCCGCGACCAGCGCCACCGCGACGGCGTAGGCGTCGGTGTGCGAGAGCGACAGGGTGACGCGGTTTCGAAAACGTTTGAGGCTGGCGGGCAGGACCACGGCGGGCTTTCCCGCGGCGTCGTTTTTCACGCCGATGTCGCGGTGTCCGACGGCGGCGCGGCTCTTGCGGATCTCCGGGCTCAGGGCCTTCCACACCGCTTCTTTGGCAGCGAAGCGCACGGCGAAGTGCTGGGCGCTTTTTTTCTTGGCGCTGCAGTAACGGATTTCCTCGGGCGTGAAGACGCGGCGCATGAAGCGGAGGTTGCCTTCGAGCTTCTTGAAGCGGGCGACTTCCTCGATGTCGACCCCGAGGCTAAATGGCTTCAACCAATTCTCTTCTTGAAGAGCTCGTTGGCGAGTTGCGGGTTGGCGCGCCCCTTGGATTTCTTCATCAGTTGCCCCACGAGGGACCCGATGGCCTGCTGCTTTCCGCCTTTATAGTCGGCGACGATTTTGGCGTTCTCGGCGATGACGTCGTCGACGAGTTTCATCAGCTCGCCTTCGTCGGTGACCTGCGAAAGGCCTTGCTTCTCGACGAGCGCCTTGGGCGATTCCCCGCTCGAATAGACTTCGGCGAAGACTTCCTTGGCCATTTTTCCGGAGATCGTCGCGTTCTGCACAAGCTCGACGAGCTCGGCGATGGACGCCGGTGACACGGGGGACGTGGAGATCTCCAGCTTATCGGCGTTGAGGCGGCCCATGAGCTCGGTGGTGATCCAGTTGACCACGGGCTTGGCGCCGGCGGTCCGCATCGCGGCGGGCAGCGTGTTGAGGGCGGTTTCGAAAAAGTCGGCGAGGGCGCGCTCGGCTGAGAGCACGCCCGCGTCGTATTCACTCAGCGAAAGCTCGCTCACGAACCGCGCGTGGCGCTGGCGCGGAAGCTCGGGCAGCTCCGAGCGGAGTTTCTCGATCCAGTCCTTCTCCAGATGAAGTTCAAGGAGGTCGGGCTCGGGGAAGTAGCGGTAATCGTGAGCATCTTCCTTCGAGCGCATGGAAGACGTGGCGGCCTGCGCCTCGTTCCAGAGGCGGGTTTCCTGGACCACATTGCCGCCGCCTTCGATCAGCTCGATCTGGCGGACGACCTCATGCTCGATGGCGTCGCGAACGGCGCGGAAGCTGTTCATGTTCTTCACTTCGACGCGGTTGCCGAGCGTGGTGGTGCCGGTGGGCTTCACCGAGATGTTGGCGTCGCAGCGCAGCGATCCTTTCTCCATGTCGCAATCCGACACGCCGATGTACTGAACTGTCGCCTTGAGCAGGTTGAGATACTCAACTGCCTCTTCGGACGACGACATGTCGGGATGCGACACGATCTCGATGAGCGGAATGCTGCTGCGGTTTAAGTCCACGAGCGAATAGGGGAGGTCGATAGAGCCGATGGTGTGCACAAGCTTGCCGGCGTCTTCTTCGATATGGATGCGCTGGACGCGCACCGTCTTCGCGCCGCTTTCGATGGTGATCGTTCCGTCGAGGCAGACGGGCTGGTCGGACTGGGAAATCTGGTAGGCCTTCGGCAGGTCGGGGTAGAAATACTGCTTGCGCGCGAAGTACGACTTCTCGTTGATGCGGCATCCGAGCGCGAGGCCGACTTTGACGGCGCTTTCCACGGCCTTGCGATTGAGGACCGGAAGAACGCCCGGCTGGCCGGTGCAGACCGGACAGACGTTGCTGTTCGGCTGGGCCCCGAAGTCCGTGGGACAGGAGCAGAACAGCTTCGATGCCGTCTTGAGCTGGACGTGGACTTCCAGACCAATGACGGTATCGTAAGTTTTCTGAAGAGCGGGAACGGTCGGCATGGCGGGAATTATAGGAAGAGCGGAGGCGTGTGACTACGAAAGCGCAAGCTGTTCGAGCAGTTTCATGTCCGTCGGGTAGCTCAGGAGGGCCTTGGCCTCATCCAGGCCCGCCCACCGGCAGTCGAGGATCTCCCCTTCCATGGGAACGCCGGTCTTTTCCACCGGCGCCATGATGAACCAACGGACCGTTTTGTGATAACGGACGCCCTCGCGCACGAAGAAGTAGGAAACGTCGGTGAGCGGGCGAACCACTTTGCAAAGCCAACCCGTTTCCTCCTGGACCTCGCGCAACGCGGCTTCGAATTCGTTCTCTTTATTCTCGGGGTGGCCCTTGGGAAACGTCCAGACATGGCCGCCCGAAAGATTCTCCACCTGGACGATGAGCAGTCGCTGGTCTATGGGATCGACGACGATTCCGCCACAGGAGAAATCTTTTCGGGTTTCCATCGTATGGCATGGTAACAAGGGCCCCGAAGAACGGCAAGAAACACGGGGGAAGAGGTAACATCCGACCTATGACATCGACGGCAAACCTGGCGGGAATCAAGATCGGCGACAATCAGCCGGTGCGGATCATGGGCGTCATCAACGTGAGCCCCGAATCGTTCTACAAGGGCTCGGTCGAAAACCGGAAGTCCATCCAGAAGGCGGCGCGCCAGATCGAGGAAGAGGGCGCCGACGCCATCGACATCGGCGCGATGTCCACCGCGCCCTACCTTGACACGAAGGTGACCGAGCGCGAGGAAGCCGAGCGCATTTCCTGGGCCATCAAGGCGGTCCGTTCGGCAGTGAAGATTCCGATTTCCGTGGACACAAGCCGGCCGCTGCCCGCGACCGAGGGCTTCAAGGCCGGCGCCGATATCCTCAATGACATCACCGGCCTCTCCGGCGGACCGTCGATGCACGCGGCCGCGCGCCACGCGAAGGGCCTCATCATGATGGCGCACCCGGCGTCCCTCAACGGCTCGGCCTCCACCAACCCCGCCTTGACCGTGAAGCGAATTTTGTCCGAGAACCTGGCCCGCGCCGAGGAAGCCGGCGTCGAGGCCGACCGCATCGTGATCGACCCTGGCATCGGATTTTTCCGCAACGAGCACCTCGAATGGTTCAAGTGGGACCTCGCCGTCCTTCGCGGCCTGGCCGAGATCGCGGAACTGCCCGCGCCGGTCCTCATCGGGGTGTCGCGTAAATCCTTCATCAGCCAGATCCTCGAGGGACGAACGCCGGAACACCGCCTGTACGGATCGCTCGGGGCCACGGTCGCCGCCGTCATGAATGGCGCCGCCATGGTCCGGACGCACGACGTCACCGCGACGAAGGAAGCGGTGCTGGTGGCGCAGGCCATCCTGGTGGAACGTGTTTCTTTTCGAACCGCGGCGCCGGTGGAACGGGCCGCGCGGGGAAGGAAGGCGAAAGTCAGTTAACGAGGGCGGTTTCGGCGATCTCTTTTCGGAAGGACGCTCTTGTATTTCGTCCAGGATTCCTCACCCAGGACAACGCCGTGCCAGGCTTCCACGGCCACGCCCGCCTGGCGGCCGGTGCCCATGGGCTTCACCCAGGCCACGCGCCCAAAACAACGAATGGAATCGGCGGCATTGGGGAACGCCACTTCAATTTCCATCCCCGCCATCAGTTCCGCATCCGTTTCAAGGCGCAGACCTGTTTTCCCCACATCCACGGCCACCGCGGGCGCCAGAGCGCCGTTGTCGCAGACGCGGACCATGACGTCTTCGCGCGATTCGAAACGGGTTTCCACCCGTCGATCGCCGATCGGGTTGATGATGTAGAAGCGAGTGAGTTTTCGTTGGGCGTTTGATTTCATGACACTTGAAGCTTGTCGCCGGAGCGGGGCCCCGTCAAGATCTGAAAACGCCGCGTGAAAGCGGCTAGAAGAAGACGCGGGTGATGATGTAGACGTCGTCGTTGGCCTTCTCGCTGGTCTCTTCCTTGTTGACCCGGTAGAAGGATTCGATCGTCACGTAGTCGGTGGGCGAAAAACGGTAGCTCGGAACGAAGCGCTGAAGGATGTCGCCGCTCAACGACCGGTTCTGGTCGAGGCGTTCGTAGCGAAACTTCAGGTAGCTCGTGCGGCGTTTCGGGAAGGGAAACGCGTAAACAACCTCCGCATAGGAAGCCGACACCTGCGTCGAGCCACTGACTGAAAATTTCTCATCCTCGCCCTCATCGTGTTCGAAGAGCAGCGCGAACCGCCCCGCCGCCAGCCATCCGAACCCGTTGTAGCGGATCACCCGCCGGTCCAGAAGTTCATTGTCGTTCGTGTACATCGAAACGCCGAGGCTGGCGTGCTTGGTAATGAAGCCGCCGCGTCGCGTGATGGCCCGCTTGCTTCCTGCCTGGCTCGACGGAAAAGACCGCTCTTCCTGCCCGACCACGCCCGACGTCATCGATACGTTGACGAACCACGGCTGGCCGGAAAGCCCCGCTTCGATGCCGGAATCCTTGTAGCGGACGCTGAACAGTCCGGCGCCCGTGCCCAGTTCGTCGAAGGTGCGGGTGCCCGTCTCCACGCGCCCTTCCTTCACGAAAGCGGTGTGGTCGGCGAAGAGGAGGCCGTAGGGAAGCGTAAAAAATCCGGCGCGCACATAAGCGGTCTGGGCTTCGTTGTGCAGCATCATGTACGCCTCGCGTAGCGTGCCGTAGTCCTGGCTGGCGGCGAGCGTGATTTTCGGCGTGAGCGTCACGTTCAGGTGAAGGGCGGCTTCCATCGGAAAGAGGACGACGCGATCCTTGGCAGGCTCACGCTGGTCGTACAGGCCCATGAAGAGAAAGTCGCCGCTCAACGAAACGCGCTCGGAGATGTAGCCGATGTCATTCATCGACTGGATCTTGCGGCCGAAACCGCCGGTCGGGCCGACGTGGCAGGCCATGCAGTTCGATCCGGAGTAGGCGGCGTATTCAGGCAGGGCGAAGGCGGGACGGGAAATGGACAGGCAGGCGAGGGTGAGGAGGCCGGCGGCGATGCGCGAAGGATTTAATTTCACGCGCGAATTATAAAACAAAAGGACGTCAGTTCAACTGCGCGCCGTCGTTGATCCACGTAACGACGCGGTCGATGTCCCCGGGCATGAGCGGCGCCGCGTCCTGCGGCATCTGGCGGCCCGACCCGCCGACGGACAAATGGGTCCCCATCAACTTGTCGACGAGGTAGCTTTTGTCGGGGTCGGCTGGCGTGACGAGCTTACGACCCGAGGCCTGGGTGCTGTTGCGGCCCACCAGGCCCGCGTACGATGCCTGGATGGACGTCATCGTCAGCGCGCCGGCGGGGTTGGCCCGGTTGTCGTGGCAGCCGGAGATGGCGCAGCTCAGGGCGAAAATGTCGGATTGCATGGACGACAGCGTTGCGGGGCCGGAGGCGCCGGCCACCACGTCGGCGGAACGACGCTCTTTGGTGCAGGCGGACGCAGCAACTCCCATCAGGACGACGGCGACGATCCGGAGCGTTACTTCACCTTGACGCATTTTCCCCTGATCGTCTTTTTCGTTCCGTCGTTGAACTTCGCCTCGACGGAATAGAAGTACACGTCGCTGGCGACGGTGCGGCCGTTCTTGTCATTGCCGTCCCATTCCACCTTGTTCCAGCCCATGGTCGTCGAGCTGACGTCGGCGGGGCCGGGGAGGTCGCGCAGCATCTTGCCCTGCTGGCTGTAAATGCGCACGGTCACCGTCGCGGCCACGGAACCCTGCAGGCGATAGACGATGATCGTCGAATCGCGGAACGGGTTCGGATGGTTTTCCACATTGACGAGATCCGTCGGCGGAACGCCGGGGGCCAGGGCCGGGTTGGCCGCGGAAATCCAGCGATAGAGAGCCTGGTACTGCGGGTCTTCGAGGCCGGTGAAGAACTGTCCACCCACGTGAGACAGGCCGCCGAGGCGCTCGCCCAGCGGCTTGCGCAGGATGTAGCTGGCCTGAGGGACCATGAAGTTAATTCGCCGCGACAGCGCCTCGATGCGATTTTCCACGAGTTCGGCTTCGCTGTCGGAATCGCCCGGGTCCCCGTCGAGGTTCATGGACAGGCCGCCCTGCCCGCCCGCCGTGTGGCAGACGAGACAATTGTTCTCGAGGATCGGCCAAACACTGGTCGTGAACTCCGCGGTGTTGAGATTGGCCAGCGGCGACACTTCGCCGTCAGACACGACGCGGAAGTTGATGCCCGCGCTGATCCAGTCCTGCCACAATTTAATTTCAGTATCGGTGAGCATCTGGCTGTGCGGAACGGGGTCGCCGCCGGTCGGGTAGACCGTGCCGGGCGCCGCGTCGAGTTTAAGGCCGGTCATGCGCCACATGAAGGGGCTGCGGTTCGGGCTCTGCGTTCGCACCAGATTTTTGCCAATGAGCGACTGATAGGATTCGGATTCCCCCCCGGGGATGGGGCGTCCGACGAGGCTCAGGCCCCCGGCGGCACCGCCGGCGAGCGCGTAATCATGGCAGCGCACGCACTTCTCGTTGAGCATCGGCTGAAGGTCCTTCTTGAAATGGAACTGGCGCACCTTGGTCAGGTCGACCTTGATGGGGTCGATCTGGCGGGCTTCCAGCGTCTGCACCTTGGCGGCCGCGCTGTGATTGGAATGACAGCCCACGCAGCGCATGGTTTCTCCGCGCATCACCTGCACCCACGGCTTGTGGGCGACCTTGACGCGGCCGGTGCGGTCGAGGAGTTCGAACTGGATCGGGACTTCGGCCGGCACTTCGGCGGCGAAGGAACCGTCGGTGCGGATCGGAACGTCGCCGATGATCTGGGTGGCGATGCCTTCGTCGGTGTCGCGGCCGGTGTCCACGGAACCTTGAGAGAACTGAAGGGCGCGGATGAAGCGCACGGCGCTGACGTCGTCCACGTCGAAACCGAGCGGCTGCCCGTCGGCCTGGCGCTCGGTGACGTCGCCGCTGGTGAACACGCCCGTGTTCATCGTGCGGTCGATCGGTTTGGCCACGCGCGGCGGCGTCTGCTTGACGAGCACCGGAGTGATCTCGTCGTAGTTGAAGCCGACCTCCCACGGGAGCAGGTCGTTCCACGATGTCGCCGTGCGGGTGCCGGTCAGAACGAAAGTCTGAACTTTGAAGTCGCTGTACACACGAACCGTCGACGTCGTCATGTTGATTTCATTGTACGTCGTGGTCGTGGCGGTCAGCGTCGCGACCGAGACGGCATAAAGGCCGTTGAGCAACGAACGCGGCGTGCGGAAGGTGATGGACGTGATGTTGACGTCCGCATTCATCTCGCCGCGCATGCTGTCGTCGTCGCCCAGCATGATCACGTTCACGCCGGCGTGCGGCGTCTCAAGCTTCGGATAGAGAGGCCCGACGATGGATCCGCCCGCGTCGTCGCGCATGGAACCGCGCGCAATGACCCAGCCTTTGGTTCCGCCGTTCGGGTTCAGGGCCGAATAAGAATAGTCCTCGGCCGGTTCATGAAGGGAATTGCCCATGCCCGTGTTGTGTTCGCCGAAGGCGCCGAACAGGTTCGTTCCGCCGACGCGCCAGTCGGACGCGCAGATGGCGAACAACGGCATGAAGTTGTGGCCCTGGTGTTCGTTATGCTCCCACCGCGTGAACAGCGTCACACCGCTCGAGTGAAGGAACGGGTGAACGTCGTGGCTCGGATTGAAACCGATCTGGCGGAGATTACCGCCGTTGGCGTCGCACACGAAAAGTGAAAGCGTGAGCGAGGCCTCGTACTCGTCGCGGAAGCCGGGACGGTTCGACGTGAACCCGATGCCGCCTTCGCCCGCGCGCGCGGGCTCGGCCGCCTGCGGATCGCTGGCGTACTGCGGGTCCCAAGGGAGGTAATAAGGCTGGATGTCGTCGCCGCTGCCGGTGGTGATCTGGCGCAGGCCCGTGCCGTCCATGTTCATTTCCCAGACCTTCCAGGGCGTGCCCGGACGCTTGCGCGAGAAAACAAGCTTCGACCCGTCGAGCGAAACGCTCGGGTTTATCACGTCATCTGTCGCGGGGATGCCCGCCGCCAAAGTGAGATTGGTCTGCGAGGTGATGTTGTTGCTCGCGTCGAAGCGCATGATCCAGAGTTCGCCGCCGGCCCGCCAGCCGATAAGGTCGCGGAAACCGCCGCGACGGTAAGGCCGGCGCGTGTAAAGGACTTCGTGCGAGCCGCCGGGGACGCCGGCGCGATAAGCCGGGGCCACGGATGCGGGCGGATCCATCAGCGCGGACGGAGCGCCGGCGCTCACCCAGTCCATGAGGGCAACCATGGTCGGATGGTTCTCCGCGAGCTTGATGCCGCCATGGGGCGTGATCGAGCCCGCCAGCGGTTTCTGAATAAGGAGAGCGGTCTTGGTGTCGGTGCCGACCATCACGGTCGGGTCAATGCCGCGCGTCTGCGCGACGATGCCGCCGGCGTGGACGTTCGCGCCGCTGTTCAGCTTGAAATCACCCGCGGTGGTGAAATGGTCGTTGTTGTGGCACGCGCCACAGGTGGCCTGCACGCGCTCGTAGAGCGTGGGCGGAAAGGCCGCCTCGAGGTTAAAGGCCGAGGTGGACGGTGAGGACGTGCGGGAGACCTGGATCGCCGTTCCCCCGAGGGCCAGCGCCGTCACAAGTCCGATCTGTGCGAGTCTGATCGTTCTCATCGCGATCTCCTTTACGGGGTGTACACGCACGTGCCGGCTTTCGCCGCGGTGCCGTCTTCGAACTCGGCTTTCACGTTGTAGAAATAGATTCCTGTCGGAAGCGGTTCATCGCCGCTGTCGCGGCCGTTCCACTGAACGCGGTTCGCCCCCACCACGGTGGTGCCGTCAAACGTGCGAACGGTGTGTCCTTCCTGCGAAAACACCATTACCCGCACGCTCCGGGCCGCGGTGGTCAGGACGTAAACGATCTCGGTATGGAACCGGAAAGGGTTGGGATACGGCTCCGTCCGCGTGATGCGCGCGCCGATGCTCGAGCGCGTGGCGTCGACAATCCAGTTGCGGATCTTGATGTAGTTCGCATCGTTCGTCGTGTTCTGGAACTGTTCACCGGCGTCGTTTCCAAAAAATCCGTGGGCCAGCCCACCCGCGGCGATGGCCAGGGGCTTGAGGAGCGCGAGGCTCGTGTCCGGCTGATCGAGCTTCACCACGCGCGACACCGACAGGAAATTGTCGCGCGGGCGCCCATCATAAAGAGGAAAAGCCGAGAACGCCGCGTTCGAGGTGCTTCCATGACAGGAAAAGCACGTCGTGCCCGGCGCCGGGCTGTTGTACGTCTGCGTTATGAGGAGCGGTTGTATTTCGCGCATAAATCTCTCGTAGTCCAGTATTCCCTGCGCCGCCTCAGCTTTGGCGGCCAATCCGATCGTTACGATCACAAGGGCGAGTCCGCGTTGAACCAGTGCTTTCATTTGCGGTCAAGTATGGTTGAAACGCAAACGGACGGCAAAAATTAATACTTGCCGGGTTCGGCATACGCGCCGCCCAGCTTCCAGCCCACCGTGCCGCGCGTCGTGTCGCCGAGCTCGTTCGACAGGAACGAGAAGTCGACCACGATCCGGCCGATTGAAAGTCCCATGCCGAGCGTGTAATCCTGGGACGAGTCTTTCTGGCGCCCGAAGATCTTGCCCGCGCGCAACGCGATGTTCTGGCCGAAGGCGTACTCGATGCCGGTGTTGTACGACTCGACGTCGAACGTCGTCAGCATGTTGAAGTCGAAGACGAGCAGCATCTTGCCGCCAAGCAGGTGAAGCCCCGGGGCGTAGGCGAAGCCCGTTTTGAGATTGGGAATGTACGACTCGGTGGCCGTCGCCTTCACGCCCAGGTTGTCGAGGGTGCCCTGGTAGGAAGTGATGCTGGCGATGTTTTGAAGATTGGCGCCAAAACGCAGGCTGTCGGTCATGGCCCAGTGATAACCGAGGTCGACCGCCGTTCCATAACCGTGTACCATGCCCAGGAAGTCGCGATAGATGAGTTTCACCGTCGTTCCCACCGAATGCGGGCTGTCCGGAAACAGAGGCCTCGCGTAGGAGAACATGAGAGCGTGATCCATGACGCTCTTCTGCGGATGATCCAGGGCCGCGAACGTTCCCGTCTGAATGGCATCGATGTCGGCATCCGACAATGAGGGCGTCACGGAGATGTCGTTCACATAGGAACCCGCGTAGGCGAATCCCCACATGCCGGTGCGGCCGCGGCGGGCGTAGTGAAACTGGGCTTCCGTGGCGAGGCCGTCGAATCTGTCGGCGAAGCTGGCCCTGACTTCATCGGAAGCCAGTTGTGTCATGCCGGCGGGATTCCAGAAGATGGCGGACGGGTCGTCCGCCACGGCAGCGTAGGCTTCTCCCATCGCGTTGGCGCGGGCGCCCTGTCCGACGGACAGGAAATCCCGGTTCGCGACAGTGGCCGCCCTCACATAAGAAGTGAGGGAGACCAAAAAGAGCATAAAAAGAGCGCGTTTCTTTAGCATGCGTTTAACCCCTAGCGTCGTTGTGCAACGAATCGTCCTAGGTCCCCCGAGACTTATTTATCGTCCCCAGCCGCTGCTTTGGCCGAATCATCGTGGGGCCATTCCGACGGAAAATCAACGTATTGTGCTAAAAGTCATGTTTCTTTGTCCAAACTTCGTCGTTAAGCTGTCCTGTTGGCAAGATAGTTTCATCTAAGAGACTGTAATGCATCCATTAATTGCTTTCCTCACATTCATCTTCAGCTCGAACGATGACTGGCTCATGAAAAAGGCCTTTGAGCTGGTCATTGATCCTGCCCATGTCGAAGCGACCGTGGAGTCCTACGATCGGCTCGGCAAGACCTACCCGTCCCGCTTCAAGACCGCGCGCGGCAACGAAGTGGACGCCGATCTCGCCGCCAAGGCCGTCTTCGCCGAAGCGATGTGGCAGCAGGGCCGATCCGAGCAGGCGCTGGCTCTCTGGAACCGGCTCGAGAAGGACAAGCGCCTCCCCCCCGAGCTTCAGGATGAAACCAATCTCCGCATCGGCGAGGCGCTGCTCGCGCTAGGAAAGAGCGATCAGGCCGTTCCCCGTTTCACCGCGCTCGCGGCGAAAGCGCTCAACCCGCACCGCATCGACGCCGAAGTCAATTTGCTGATCTGCGACCTCGCCCGCGGCGACGGCGACGCCGCCCTCCTGCGCGCCGAAAGCATCCGCGCCTACGCCGAGCACGAGCCCCTGGCCTTCCGCGCGGCGCTGCCCATGGGCCTGGCCGACTACGCGGCGGGACGATTCGAAGACGCCGTGGTCCGCCTCGGCACGGTGGAAAACGAGCCACGCGCCCGCTACTTCCAGGCGATGGCGCTTCGCCGTCTCGCCAAACCGAGCGACGAGATTGCGCAGTGGCAGGCGCTCCGCGGATCGAAGGACCCGGCTTGGGCGCAGATCGGCGAGATGCAGTTGGCCGAAACCTATTTCTCGTTAGGCGACGACGGGATCTCGCGCCAGGTGGCCGAGCGGGCGCTCGCGCGCTCGCCCGAAAGCGCGGTGGCGACGCTGCTCTCGTTCCGCATCGCCTCCATCGATTTTCGCGCCGGCAATTTCGACGGCGCGCTCGCCCGCCTCGAGCCGCTGGTGAAGGGCGGCGACCTGGCCAAGCGCTCCACGGTGCTCATGGCCGAGAGCCTCGCCAAGACGGGCCGCTCGAAAGAACTTTTCGACGCGCTGGCCAAAATGCCCGACATGAAGAAGACAGCGGAAGGCGCGTACCAGACGGCGTGGGCCGCCATGATTGAAAAGCGCTTCGACGAGGCCATCGCCACCAGCGACCGCGGCCTCACCCATTTCCGCGACGAGGAATTCACGCCTCGCCTCCTTCTTCTCCAGGGCCTCGCGTTCGAGTACATCGGGAAGACGCCCGAAGCGCTCGCGTCGTACCAGACGGTCTCCGACCGGTTTCCGGAAACGCACGCCGCCGCTTACAGCGCTCATTGGGCGACGATGGCGTACCTGCGGCTCAACCGCCCGATTGAGGCGGCCACGCATGGCGCGTTCCTTTTCGCCCGCGTTCCGGAAGCGATCCAGCGCCAGGTGCCCGACGCCGCTTTCTGGATTGCCGAGGCCCACCTTCGCATGAAGCGCTGGGACGACGCGGACAAGAATTATGCCCGCTTCATCCAGATCGCCGATCCCGCCAACGAACGGCTGTCGAACGCACTGTTCCAGCGCACGGTGACGCTCGCGCAGATGCGCCGGCCGGCCGACGCCCTCGCCATGCTCGACGCGTTCCAGCGCCAGGCGCAGCAGGAAAAGAAGCCCGGCCTGGTCTCGTTCGCGCACCTTCAGCGGGGCAACATCCTTTTCAATGAACGTCAGTTCGCGCCGGCCGTGGCGGCCTACCGCGCCGCCGGCGACAACGCGAAGGCGGAGTTTCAGACCGCCCTCGCGCTTTACCGGATGGACTACGTGACCGACGCGGTGGAGACCTGGACGAAGCTCGCGGACGCGAAGCCCAAAGATCCGTACGGGGAAAAGGCCGCCTTCCGCGCGGGCCGCGCCACCTTCGAGCTCGGTCATGCCACGGCGGCCGTCGCCCTTTACGCGAAGTATCTCGAACGTTACCCGGCCGGCGCGAACGCGAAGGCCGCCCGCCTCCAGTCGGCCCACGCGCTCTTCAACGCGGGCGACGCGGCCGGCGCCCTTCCGCTTTACGCCGAATACCTGATCCGCTACCGCGACACCGACGACCTGGCCGAGGTCTCGCCCTATTACGCGACGTGCCTTTTGCAGACCGGCAAGACCGCCGACGAGGCGGAGCTCGCCATGAAGGGCCTGCCGCCGACCGAAGGGATGGCCGCGATCGTGTGGGGCGAAGGCGCCAAGCACTTCAACGAGAAGTCCTATGACGACGCCTCGCGTCGCTTCACGACGCTGGCCTACGCAATGCCCGCGTACGAGAATTCTGCGCCCGCGCTTTTCTACCGCGCCGAAAGCCTTTACCAGAAACAGGCGTGGTTCGAAGCCGAAGGCGCCTACAACAGCTATCTCGGCCTTCAGGCGGAAGCCGACCGCGATCCGACGCAGGCCGCCACGGCTCTTTTCCATCGCGGCGTGTCGGCTTTTAATCAGGACCATCTCCTCGACGCCGCCGCGTCTTTCGCCGAAGTCGCGCGCGCGTTCCCCTCGAGCCCGCTGGCCCGGGACGCGGCCACGAACCTCGTGCTCTGCTTCCACCATCTCGGCGATTTCGCCACGTCGCAGAGACTGCGTGAAGCCCACGGCCTCGACAAGGAACAGCGCGCCCCGCTTCCGCTGGCGCCGGACTTCGAAGTCACCCTCGACGGCGAGGCGAACGAGCCGATGCCGCGCGGCATGACGGAAATCCCCAGAGATCTCTCGCTCAGAAAGCAGTCATTTGAATCCACCGGCTCAGAAATGGCCGGCGACCTCTCGCGCGTCTCGCTTCCCAATCCATGACCTTTCGTTTTCGCCGGGCGACGTTTCTCGCCGGCCTCCTCGTCTCCGCTTCCGTCTTCTCCGCCGATCCCATCAACATGACGATCACCGGTGAAAGCCAGGAAAAGACCCAGCTCGAAACGCTCTCGCCGTCCCCTGATCTTCCCGACCCCGCGTCCATTCCGTTCTCCCGCGACGGCGGCAAGGCCGCGTCCGAAGGCGAACTCGACCCGATGCCCATGACGAAGGCGGCGACGATCGACGCGTCGAGCCGCATCCTCCCCCCGCTTCTTTCCGCGCTTCCGGCGTCACCCTACGTGGTACACGCGCTGCCGGAGGAGCCGGCGAAGAAAAAAAAGAAGCGCGCCAGCAACGTCGCGGAGCCGGACAACTTTGAGTTCACGGTGGTCGACGACCTGGGCCAGACGGTCGACCGGCAGGTCGGCCTCGGCATGCCTCAGCTTCCCTTCGGCTGGGACGGCACGGACGCCACGGGATTCATCCTGGACCCCAACCGCACCTACTTCCCTTTTATCGTGCTGAAGTCCTCCGACGTAGCGATGAAGAGCGTCCCGGGGCAGGCCGTTCGGTTCCTCGCCTTCGTCCGGCAGGACGGCGATAACGCGGTGGTGACGTTTGGAGCGCGGTCTTACGTCCGCACGGAGCCGCGCTTCGCGCCCGAGGCCGGGCTCTATCTGGACGATCTCGCGCGCCGCATTTCGCGGCTGCCGACGAGCGACGACGAGCGCGACCCGCTCTGGAAGGTGATGATCTGGGAGCCCGCGCCCGAGAGTTTCGTCGGCCGGGAGCGCCGAACTTTATGGAAGGCCGAGCTCGAAAAGCGCCTGGCCCGCGCTCTGCCCGACAATCGGTTTGAGCTTCTCACCATCGATGGTGAGCCGGTGGCCCGTATCATCCTTCGCAACGCCGAGACGCCGTCCACCGACCGCGCGCTCGTGCGCCAGGCCAAGGGATCGAGCCAGGTGATGGAAGCGGGGCCGAACGTGGTGAGGGTGAAGGACACGCCTGAAGCCGTGATCGTCGAGCTGCGCCACGACCGGCTGTTCCGTGTGGGAAGCGCCTACCTGCGCGACGAGACACTGCCGCGCGTGGTGGAGGCCATGGGGCAGGTGAGGACGCTGGCCGCGGGGGACCGGGCGAAGGAAGCGTCCTTAAGCGGAAAGGCGAAAGAAAATTTTGAGCCGCGGAAGATCGTGGTGAGAAGTTACGTGGAGCGGGCGCGCGATGATCAGCAGCAGAAACGCGAGGAGGACCCGAAGCTGGCCGCGGCGAGATCGAAGGTTTTGTTTCTTCTCTTCGCGCGGGAAGCGCTGCTGCCGGAGTGACTACCTAAGTTTTTGGCGCGGTCGGGTGGGCGCTGATTTCTTCACGTTGCCCCAGCCGATGTCTTTCACGCCCACCAGCCGGAAACCCACCTGGACGATCTCATTGACCTTGAGTCCGATGACCCGCATGGCCAGCGGACCACGCACGTTGTGGTCGGAAAGCTTCACGGGAAACCGCCCCTCGACAATCACCCTGTCGTTCCCCTCACGCGTGATGGTGACAGGCACCGAAATGTTCTTCGTTATGCCCTTGAGGAAGAAAGACCCTTCCACCGTTCCCGCCCAGACGTTGGCGCCGCGCGCCGAGATCTTCTTCGGGTTCACCTGAGCCAGCTCAAAACGGATGGACGGGTGCTTGTCCGCCGCCAGCCACTCGTCCGAACTGAGATGCTCGTCGCGCTTTTCAATGCCGGTGCGCATCGATCTGACGGGCACCGCGATCGAGGCGCGCAGGCCGAGACCCGGCGCGGCGAAATCCGCGGAGATGGAACCGCCGATCTGCTCGACCTCGCCCTCGATGTATTCCACGGGCGTTTTGGATTCGAACGTGATCTGTTTTTTGGCGTGGGTGGGCGACAGATTGAAGGTCACCGGCGCCGCCTGAGCGACACCAGCCAGGAAAACGATCAGCGCGAAAGCCGTGGAAGGGGTTCTCATGGTCGATTCAGTGTGAATCAGAACCGCGATCTTTTCAAGTTGGGCAAAGAAAAGGCCCTCTACGCTTTTGTGCGCAGAGGGCCTTTTCGTCGAACGGGTGGTTATTTCTTCGCGACGAGTGCAATATCGAGCCAGAACTGGTCGCTGATGACCTTGTCCCCCAGGCCCTGGAAGAACTTGCCTGAGCCGTATTTGATCTCATAGAGCGTCCGGTCGACGGCCACATTCTTCGCATCGGCGGTGACGGTGGTGGGCGTCACTGTGATCTTGGCAGGGAAGCTTAGGGGCTTGGTGATGTCCTTGATCGTGAGATTGCCGGTGACGGTGTGGGTCGCGCCGTCCTTGCCGTTGGTGAGAGGCTCGACCTTGGTGACCTCGAAGGCGGCGGTCGGGTGCTTCTCGGCACTGAAGAAGTCAGGGGACTTCAGGTGGCCGACCAGATTTCCGTTGGCCTCTTCGTCCTTCAGATCTTCAACCGTGATGCTGGTGGTGTCGATCAGGAACTTCCCTCCCGTCACGAACTTGCCCGTCGCGACAAGGGTACCCTCTTTGATCTGAATGGCGCCGTCGTGCTCGCCAGTCACTTTCTTCCCGAGCCATTTCACCTTGCTGGCCTTCGGATCAACCTGGTAAGTCGTGGCGGCATTCAGGATGCCGAGCGGCAGAACGACAACGGCCAACAGCAAAAGCGACTTCTTCAAAGACATGGTGCTTCCTCCTATATATATGAACCGGGTTTGCGGCCTGGTGGGGCGTCCGCGCCCTCTATAACTGACCTATAAAGGGCGAGTTCCTGCTGTGATCATAGTATCCGCCCACTTGAAAAGAAACGGCGGCGCGGGAATGATCCTCGCGCCGCCGCTTAATGCAATCAAGTCCGGTCGATCGTCCTCGTTTAATAACGAGGGGGGTTGTTCTCGACCCTGATGAGTTTCGGTGCGCTGGCGTATCCCCCCGCCATGGCCGCTCCACATCCGAGCAGCAACATAAGGAAGAACCCATATCCGGCGAGTGCGACGCCGGGAGCCGCGCGATCCGCGGTCTGGGCCGCCTGCTGAGGAGTCACGTTCTGAACCTGTCCCTGCAGGTCACCGATCACGTTCGAGACCTGCTGTTGCACGTTCGGGTTCGCGCCCGCGCCCTGGATCCCGTTTCCGAGCAGACGCGACGCGCCGCCGAACACGCTTCCAATGGCCGAGGTCGAGAGATAAAGAACAAACAGCGTGCCAAGGCTTGCCGTGAGAAAGCCGTGGAGCACGCCTTCCGTCTTACGCGGAATGCCGGAGAGCCGGCCCGCGACCCATCCTCCGATGAAGAGCGCGATGAGAGAGCTGACCGCAAGCCAGATGCCCGCACCCACGCCCAATTCTTTCACGACGTTGTCTGCCGTTCCAGCGACGTTGGCCCCAATGCCGGTGCCCAGCGCGGTCAGTAACAACTGCACGAAGGTCGCCGCGATGACGCCCGCGAAGATGGCGGCCCATGAAACTCGCCGTCCAAACATCCCCATGGTCATTGGACTCCCGGCGACCGAGCGCCGTTCAATCACTGTTCCTGAATTCGTAATCATTTATGTCTCCTTTCCCCTTATCAACCAATACGGCGTCGGCGGGAATGGGTTCTAAAACAGGCTGTCCAATCGAGTTGAACGCTTTACAGCCACCGGGAAAAAGAACGGCCCGCGCCGGCTTCTTGCCGTGCGCGGGCCGTTCCCGGTTGAATGGGGCGGGCGTAGCCTAGGCGATGGTCTTGCCGGCGGAACCGAGGGCTTCGCAGCCTTCCTTCACGCGGGCGGCCATGCCGGCTTCGGCGGCCTTCAGGTAGTTGCGCGGGTCGTACATCTTCTTGTTTCCGACGTCGCCGTCGACTTTGAGCACACCGCTGTAATTCTTGAACATGTGATCGACGACGGGACGGGTGAACGCGTACTGCGTGTCCGTATCGATGTTCATCTTCACGACGCCGTACTGAACGGCTTCGTGGATCTCTTCCGGCGTCGAGCCGGATCCGCCATGAAACACGAGCCACATGCGCGCTTTTTCGCCGTACTTCTTGGCGATCGCGTCCTGGCACTCCTTGAGAATTTGAGGGCGGAGCTTCACGGCGCCGGGCTTGTAGACGCCGTGCACGTTTCCGAACGTCGCGGCGACCATGTACCCGTCCGTCGCACCGGCTTTCTGGAACTGCTCGGCAACATAAAGCATGTCTTCCGGCGTGGTATAGAGCTTCTCGGCCGGCCCTTCGGCGCTGTGGCCGTCTTCCTCGCCGCCAACGACGCCCACTTCGATCTCGAGGATGATGTCGTTCTCACGGCACTTCTTGAGGAGCGGCACCGAGATCTCCATGTTCTTCTTGAGGTCGACGGTGCTGCCGTCGAACATGTGGGAGTTGAAGAGGTTGGTCTGGCTGGCCTTGCGGCGGCGCTCGGTTTCGGCGATGAGCGGGTTGACGAACTTTTCAAGCTTGTCGGCCACGCAATGGTCGGTGTGGAGGGCGATGAGCACGTTGGCTTTCGCGGCCGCGCGCTGCACGTGCTCGGCCAGCGAGGTGGCGCCGAGGAACATGTCTTTCACCGTGGTGCCGGAAGCGAACTCGGCGCCGCCGGTGGAAACCTGGATGATGCCGTCGCTCTTGGCTTCGACGAAGCCGCGGATGGCGGCGTTGGCGGTTTCGGTCGAGCTCACGTTGATCGCGGGATAGGCGTATTTCTTCGCGAAGGCTTCACTCAGCATTTTGATGTACGTGGTGTGATTGGCGAAAGGCATTGTTGTCTCCTTAATTGGCTTTGGAAGAAAGAGTGCTGGGGGTAGGATTCGAACCTACGAAGGGCATAGCCCAACAGATTTACAGTCTGTCCCGTTTGACCGCTTCGGTACCCCAGCTAAAGGTAAAACCCGGACCCGACTGCTATTCCAAGAGGGGGTCATCCATCCACAACGGCGGGCTGCGAAGGCGGTTACCGTAGCAAATTTGCGCGAAACTGGCCTCATCGGGGTCTCCCTGATGTCCATCTCCGCCTCCCCCCTATTCTGCCAAAGCCTCTCTTTTCCTAAAACCATGCTCGGTGAAGCGTGTTGTCACCCACCCTAGCGAATCGGATCAAGTTCCTCTCTTTGTCCGCCGCTTACAAAATAGTTCAGGATCCCGTTGCCCCTAACTGCAGAGATCTCGAAGTGGTTGCGCCGGTTCATTCCGGTGGTTCTGCTTTGCCCGTCCGTGCTCCATGCCGACCGGGGCAACGGCGTCAGCGCGGGCCTCATCCTGTCTCAGGACACCAGCGCGCGCGCCGCCTCTCTGGCCGGATCCATTGAAGCGCTCGGCAATGACATCTCCGCTCTCGCCTACAACCCCGCCTCTCTCCCCTCTTTAAAAAGTAGCCATGCCATCGTCGCCTATCAGAAAGGCCTGGTCGACGACAGCTTCAGTCAGGTGCAATATGGCCATCCCCTTCCCGACGCTGGGCTCGGCGCGTCCCTGTCGATCTATGATGGCGGCGACATGGATTTCATCCGCGGCTCGACGCACAAGACCGTGCGCTCGCAGCGTGACGTCGCGGCGACCGTGGGCTACGCGCACAACATTCCGCCGGGATTCGTCAGCAAAATTGAATACGCGTCGGTGGGCCTCTCCGTGAAGTACCTGTCGTCGGAGCTGGTCCAGACTGAGAAAGCCTCCACCATGGCGCTCGACTTGGGCGCCGCCGCAGCCATCAACCGCCGTTTCCGCGTCGCTGCCGCCTACCAGAACATCGGCGCGAGCCTGAAGTACGGCAACGACGAAAGCGACATTCCTCAGATCGCCCGCGCGGGCCTCGCCTACCTCCTGGTTTCGTCCCGGCTGCCCACCACCATCGTCGTCGACGTTCCCTGGCTGATGAATGAATCGCGCATCAACCCGTCGGCGGGCGTGGAACTGGCGGCTGGCGTCGTGTCGATCCGCGTCGGCTATCGCACGGGCGTCGACCTGGGCGGCTTCACCGCTGGCGCGGGCGTGTCGCTCAACCGGTTCTCCATGGACTACGCTTTCGGCCTCATCAGCGAGTTCGACTCCACGCACCGAGTGAGCATGTCCTTCCGCTTCGGCGACAACCCGCCCACGTACTTCTCGGTCACCCCGTCGTCCGCGTTGGTGGACGCGCCGCCGGCGCCGCCGCTGCCCAAGCCGGCCGTACCCGTCCCGGTGTTCCAGGGCGTCGGTCGCGAGGATTGCGTAGATGAGAAGGGCGATTCGAGCGTGGTTTTCTACGGCAAGGGCCGGGCCAAGTGCGTGGACCTCAAATGATGAAGCTGAAACGCTCCCTCTTTATTATTAGCGCCGCGACTTGTCTGTCTGCCGGTTCCGTGTTCGCCAACGTCAAGCCGAACTCGGAATCGCCGCCGCTCGTCATCATTACTTTGCCCGAACAACAGACTCTCCTGACGGGCCAGTTCAGCGACGACGGCCTTCCCTTGACTCCGGGGCGCCTCATCGCCGATTGGGACCGTGACCCGGGACCCGGCAACATCACTTTTTCTCCCATTTCCACGCCGACGCTCAACGTGCCAAACGTCGCCGGAACCACCTATACATTCTCGACGACGGCGGTGTTCGACGTCACCCGCCCCGGCATCTACACCGTTCATCTTCGCGTGAGAGACGGCGACCTGCCAGTGTTCATCGGCCGCTCGACCACAACCATCATTCTTCGGACCAATCCGGCCGCCAACCAGGCTCCGGTGGTCAATGCCGGGCCTGACCGAACTCTCGTTTTCACGTCGACGTTCGCGGTGCTGACGGGCACCGCGACCGATGACGGTTTCCCCGTTCCCCCGAAGTTCCTCACCATCTCGTGGTCGCAGGTCTCCGGGCCTCCCGGGGGCGTCGCGACCTTCTTGAACGCCTCCAGGGCGCAGACCACGGCTTCCTTTACGATGCCGGGCACCTACGTCCTTCAGTTGTCCGCGAACGATGGTCCCGGCTCGGGTCCCGATTCGGGCGGCTCGATCATCACGACCGACACCATGGTCGTGACCGTCGAACCAGACCCGCGTCCCAACACAACGGGCCCCACCATTAACATCGGCGGACCGAGGACCATCACGATGCCGACCACCGGCTTTGGGACGCTGGCCTTCACGACCGTCACCGTGACGGACGACGGCCGACCGAATCCTCCTGGGCGCCCCTTGGTCACGTGGTCCCAGGTATCCGGGCCAGGGACGGTCACCTTCAACAACGTCAGCGTGACAACCGCCACGGCCAGCTTCCCGACGCACGGCGACTATGTCCTCCAGTTGTTCGCGACGGACGGTGAGTTAACGGACACCAGGACAGTCGCGGTCCGGGTCAGGTCCAATCCACTTTCGAACATTCCCCCGGTGGTGGACGCGAGCCCGGACCAGACGATCGCCAATCCGGTTAACCAGGTCTCGCTTCCCGGAACCGTGACGGATGATGGGCTTCCTTTTCCTCCGTCGGCCTTCACTGTCGCCTGGACGCGCGTCTCGGGAACCGGCACGGTCATCTTCAGCTCGACGAACACCGCCGCCACCGACGCCGTGTTCTCGGCGCCTGGAGACTACGTTCTCCGCCTGACCGCCAATGACGGCGCGGCCACCTCAAGCGACACGGTCAACATCCGGGTCATGTCCGATCCGTCGCTCAACGTCGGCCCGTCGGTCAACGCGGGCGCGGACAAGAGCATCACGAACCCCATCGCCTCGATCGCGATGACCGGCACCGCATCCGATGACGGGCTTCCCTTTCCTCCCGGCTTACTCACCATTGCCTGGTCCCAGATTTCCGGGCCCGGAACCGTGCTGTTTTCGAACGTGGCCTCTCCCACGTCGAACGCCACCTTCTCCGCGCCCGGCATTTATGAACTGCAGCTGTCGGCGGACGACGGCGTGGCCACTGATACCGACACCGTCCGGGTGACGGTGAACTCGAACCCCGCGTCGAACCTCGCCCCGGCTGTCAATGCCGGTCCCGATCTCACGATCACGAACCCGACGGCCGAGGCGTTCCTCGCCGGCACCGCGTCCGATGACGGTCTGCCGATTCCCCCCGGCCTGTTCACCGTGGCGTGGAACCAGGTTTCCGGACCGGGCACCGCCGCGTTCACCGACGCCAGTGTGGCCGCGACATCCGTCACGTTCTCCGCGCCCGGCGTTTACGTTCTGCGGATCTTCGCCGACGACACCGTCCGGAATTCGTCGGACACGATCACCGTGACCGTGAACTCCGACCCGGCCCTCAACACCGCGCCGGTGGTGAATGCCGGCCCTGATGGCAACATCGTCAACCCGACGAACGTTTTCTTCCTTGCCGGCACGGCGAGCGACGACGGCTTCCCGGTTCCGCCCGGCGCACTCACGGTGGCCTGGACGCTGGTCTCCGGCCCCGGCACGGTGACGTTCACCAACCCCGCCGTTGCCGCCACCAGCGCCACGTTCTCGGCCCCCGGCGTCTATGTTCTTCAGATCGACGCCAACGACAACGCTCTCTCGACCGCCGACACCGTCATCGTGACGGTGAACTCAAACCCGGCCCTGAACGATGCGCCCAGTGTGAACGCCGGTCCGGACCGGGCGATCACCAACCCGACCAACGACCTCTTCATTAATGGAACGGCCACGGACGACGGCCTTCCGATTCCGCCCGGCGCGTTCACCATCGCCTGGTCCCAGCTTTCCGGCCCGGGCACGGCGACGTTCACCGACCCACTCGTGGCCGCCACCACGGTCACGTTCTCCGCGCCCGGCGTCTACGTTCTTCAGCTTTCCGCCGATGACACCGCCCTGACGGGCGCCGATACCGTCACGGTCACCGTGAATTCCGATCCCCTGCTCAACCAGGCGCCGGTGGTGGACGCGGGCGTCGATCAGGCGATCACGAATCCCATCGTCACCGCGAACCTCAACGGCAGCGTGTCCGATGACGACCTCCCGGTCCCGCCCGGCGTCGTCACCTCGTCCTGGACGCGCGTCTCCGGCCCCGGAACAGCGACGTTCGGTGATGCCGCCGCCATCGATACAACCGCCACCTTCTCCGCCCCCGGCGTGTACGTGCTCGAGCTTTCCGCCAATGACAGCGCGGCCACTACCACGGACACCGTCACGGTGACCGTCAACTCCGATCCGGCCCTCAATCAGGCGCCGGCGGTGGACGCCGGGCCGGGCCAGGCGATCACGAACCCGGTGGTCACCGCAAACCTCGCGGGCACCGCCGCCGATGACGGATTGCCGGTTCCTCCTGGCGCGTTCACGTCCGTATGGACGCAGGTGTCCGGCCCCGGCACGATCATCTTCGGCGACGCGGCCGCGCCCGCGACCACCGCCACGTTCTCCGCCCCGGGCATCTACGTCCTCGCGCTCTCGGCGGATGACAGCGTGGCCACCAGCAGCGACACGGTCACGGTCACCGTCAATTCCGACCCCGCCGCGAACACGCCGCCGCTCGTGAGCGCAGGCCCCGATCGCGTAATCACTAACCCGGTCACGCAGGCGTTTCTCGCGGGAACGGTGTCGGACGACGGCCTGCCGATTCCGCCCGGCGCGTTCACCATCGCGTGGTCGCAGATCTCCGGCCCCGGCGTGGTCACCTTCACGAACGGCGCCGTCGCCGCCACCAGCGCCACATTCTCGGCCCCCGGCGTTTACGTCCTCCAGATTTCCGCCGACGACACCGCCGCCGGCGCCGCAGACACGGTGACGGTCACCGTGAATTCGAATCCGGCCGACAACGACGCCCCGGCCGTCAACGCGGGCCCCGATGGCGCGATCACGCTGCCGACGAACGTGTTCTTCCTCGACGGCACCGCCACGGATGATGGGTTGCCGATTCCGCCCGGCGCGTTCACCGTCGCCTGGTCCCAGCTCTCCGGCCCCGGCACCGCCCTCTTCACCGATCCGGCCGTGGCCGCCACTTCCGTGACGTTCTCCGCCGCCGGCGTTTACGTGATTCAAATTTCAGCCGATGACAGCATCGCCGCGTCGAGCGACACCGTTACGGTCACCGTCAATTCCGATCCCGATCTGAATGAGGCGCCCGAAGTGAACGCGGGCCCCGATCAAGCCATCACGCTCCCGACCGCGGCGGCGGCGCTCAACGGCACGGCGGGGGACGACGGGCTGCCCACGCCGCCCAACGCCTTCACGGTGGCCTGGACGCAAATCTCCGGCCCCGGCACCGCGACCTTCTCGGACGCGACGGTGGCGGCCACGTCCGTCACGTTCTCCGCCGCCGGCGTGTATGTCCTCCAGCTTTCAGCGAACGACAGCGTGGCATCGTCGACCGACACCGTGACCATCACCGTCAACTCCGATCCGTCGCTCAACCAGGCACCGGTGGTCAGCGCGGGCGCCGACCAGGCCATCACCAACCCGGTCAACCAGCTTCTCGTCAGCGGAACCGCATCTGACGACGGGCTCCCGAACCCACCCGCGGCCTTCACCATCATCTGGACTCAGGTCTCCGGCCCCGTCGCGGCGACGTTTGACGACGCCACGATCGCCGCGCCGACCGCGACCTTCCTTGCGCCGGGCGTTTACGTCCTTCAGATTCTGGCCGACGACAGCGTCGCGTCGTCGAGCGACACGGTCACGATCACGGTCAATTCAGATCCGGATCTGAACCAGGCCCCCGTGGTTGACGCGGGCGCGGACCGATCCATCACCAACCCTGTCAATCAGGTCGTGCTGGCGGGCGTCGCTTCCGACGACGGACTCCCGAACCCGCCCGCCGCGTTCACCGTCGCGTGGACCCAGGTCTCCGGACCCGGCGCTGTGACCTTCGCCAACGCCGCGGTCTCGACGACGACCGCCACGTTTCCCGCCCCCGGCATCTATGTTTTGACCCTTTCAGCCGACGACAGCGTCGCCACGAGCAGCGACACGGTGACGATCACCGTCAACTCCGATCCCGATGCCAACAGCGCCCCCGCCGTCGACGCCGGACCGGATCAGGCCATCACCAATCCCGTCGTAACGGCCGCTTTGAGCGGAAGCGTGACGGACGACGGACTCCCGATTCCGCCCGGCGCGTTCTCATCCGTGTGGACGCAGCTGTCGGGCCCCGGCACCGTCACCTTCGGGGATCCCGCGCTCCCTGTCACATCGGCCACGTTTCCCGCGCCCGGCGTGTACGTCCTCCAGCTTTTCGCCGACGACAGTGTCCTCACGTCGAGCGACACCGTTACCATCACAGTCAACTCCGATCCGGCGGTCAATACGGCGCCGGTGGTAAATGCGGGCCCCGATCAGGTCATCACGAACCCGGTCACCGTGGCGTTTCTGCCGGGCTCGGCGACCGATGACGGTTTCCCGAATCCGCCCGCCGCTTTCACGATCGCCTGGACCCGGGTGTCGGGCCCCGGCACCGTGACCTTCACGAACGCCGCGGTCGCCGCGACGTCCGCGACGTTCTCTGCCCCGGGCGTTTACGTGCTTCAGATTTCCGCCGGTGACAGCGCGGCGTCGGCTTCCGACACCGTGACGGTCACGGTCAACTCCAACCCGGCCGACAACGACGCGCCGCTGGTGAGCGCGGGCCCGGACGGCGCGATCACGCTTCCGACGAGCCAGTTCTTCCTTGACGGCACCGCGACCGACGACGGATTCCCGGTTCCCCCGGGTGCGTTCACGGTCGCGTGGACCCAGATTTCCGGACCCGGCACCGCGACCTTCGCGGACGGCGCGGTGGCCGCCACGTCCGTCACCTTCTCCGCCGCCGGCGTCTATGTCCTCGAGATTTCCGCCAACGACAGCGTGGCCGCGTCGAGCGACACCGTGACGATCACCGTCAATTCCGATCCCTCCCTGAACGAAGCGCCGCAGGTCAATGCGGGCCCGGATCAGGTGATCACGCTCCCGACCGCGTCGACCGCGCTTCTCGGCACCGCCACCGACGACGGGCTCCCCACGCCCCCGAACGCTTTTACCGTCGCCTGGACGCAAATCTCCGGTCCTGCCGCCGCGACGTTCGCGAACGCATCCGTGGCCGCGACTTCCGTGACGTTCCCCGCCGCGGGCGTGTACGTTCTCCAGATCCTGGCGGATGACAGCGTCGCTTCCTCCACCGACACGGTCACGATCACCGTCAATTCCGATCCGGACCTGAATCAGGCCCCGGTCGTCGACGCAGGAGCGGACCGGTCGATCACCAACCCGGTCAACCAGGTTGTCCTCGCCGGCGTCGCCTCTGATGACGGACTGCCGAATCCGCCCGCCGCGTTCACGGTCGCGTGGACGCAGGTCTCGGGCCCCGGCGCGGCGACCTTCGCTAACGCCGCGGTCTCCACGACGACCGCCACGTTCCCCGTTCCCGGCGTCTACGTTTTGGCCCTTTCGGCCTCCGATAGCGTGGCTTCCAGCAGCGATACGGTGACGGTGACGGTCAACTCCGACCCCTCGGGCAACGCCGCGCCGACGGTCGGCGCGGGCCCCGATCAGGCCATCACGAACCCGGTCACCCAGGTGTTCCTCCCCGGCACGGCGACTGATGACGGGCTTCCCAATCCCCCGGCCGCTTTCACTGTCGCGTGGTCCCAGCTATCGGGCCCCGGCACCACGACGTTTACCGACCCGGCGGTCGCGGCGACGAGCGTCACGTTCTCGGCGCCCGGCGTGTATGTGCTTCAGATTTCCGCCGACGACAGCGTCGCGGCGTCGAGCGATACCGTCACAGTCACCGTCAATTCCGATCCGTCGCTCAACCAGGCGCCGATCGTCAACGCTGGCCCGGACCAGTCGATCACGCTTCCGGTCAATCAGACTTTCCTCGACGGAACGGCGACGGATGACGGATTGCCCAATCCGCCCGTCACTTTTACCGTCTCATGGACGCAGGTGTCCGGCCCGGGCGCGGTCATTTTCACCGACCCGACCGTGGCGTCGACGAGCGCGACGTTTCCGCTCGCCGGCGTGTACGTCCTCCAGATTTCCGGGAACGATACGGCCCTCTCCTCGTCCGACACGGTCACGATCACCGTGAACTCGGATCCGTCGGACAACGCCGCGCCTGTCGTCAGGGTCGGCTCCGACCTGACGATCACCAGCCCCGTCAACCAGGCGTTCCTCGCCGGCACGGCGAACGACGATGGATTGCCGAATCCGCCCGCGACCCTCACCGTTTTGTGGACGCAGATCTCGGGCCCCGGCGCGGCGGCCTTCACCGACCCCGCTGTGGCCGCGACCAGCGCCACTTTCCCGACGCCCGGCGTGTACGTCCTTCAGCTCGCGGGAAGCGATTCCGTGCTGACCACCTCCGACACGGTCACCGTGACGGTAAACCCCGCGAACACCGCGCCCGTCGTGAGCGCCGGTCCGGACCAGTCGATCACGTTCCCCACGAATCAGGTGTTCCTCGATGGCACGGCCACGGACGACGGGTTCCCGAATCCCCCGGCGACGCTGACGGTCACGTGGTCGCAGATCTCCGGCCCCGCGGCCGCGACGTTCGACGATCCGTCGGTCGCGGCGACCACCGCTACGTTCCCGGCGGCGGGCGTCTACGTTCTCCAGATTTTGGGCGACGACAGCGTGCTCAGCTCCAGCGACACCGTGACCGTGACCGTCAGCTCGGTCACGCCGACGAACTCGGCTCCCGCGGTGAATGCCGGCCCCGATCTGTCCATCACGCTGCCGGTCAATCAGGTTTTCCTCGACGGAACCGCGACCGATGACGGATTGCCCAACCCGCCCGCGACGCTCACCGTGACGTGGACGCAGATCTCCGGTCCTGCCGCCGCCGTGTTGGCCGACCCGACTGTCGCCGCCACCACCGCGACGTTCCCGCTGGCCGGTGTGTATGTGCTCCAGATACTGGGCGACGACGGCGCTCTTTCGTCGACCGACACGGTCACGATCACGGTGGATTCCGAGACCGTCGTCAACCAGGCGCCCGTCGTCAGCGCGGGACCGGACCAGACGATCATCAATCCAATCACCCAGATTTTCATCGCCGGTACCGCGACGGACGATGGACTTCCAAATCCCCCCGCCGCGTTGACGATCTCATGGACCCAGGTTTCGGGACCGGCCGCCGCCGTAATTGCCGACGCCACCGTCGCCGCGACGACCGTCACCTTTCCCGTCCCGGGCATCTACATCCTGCAGCTCGCCGGAGATGACAGCGTACTGGCGTCCAGCGACACCGTCATGATCACCGTGAACCCGGAACCCGTGGTGAACGGCGCGCCTGCCGTCAGCGCGGGACCCGACGGAGCGATCACGCTCCCGGCGAACCAGTTCTTCCTCAGCGGCACCGCGAGCGACGACGGCCTACCGAATCCCCCGGCGATGCTGACGGTCACGTGGTCGCAGCTCTCCGGCCCCGCGGCCGCGACGTTCGATGATCCGTCGGTGGCGGCGACCACCGCGACGTTCCCGGTCGCGGGCGTCTATGTCCTCCAGATCCTGGGCGACGACAGCGTCCTCAGCTCAAGCGACACCGTAACGATCACGGTGAGCTCCGTCACGCCGGTCAACGCCGCGCCGGTCGTCGACGCGGGCTCCGACATCGCGATCATCAACCCGCTGAACCAGGCGTTCCTGGCGGGAACCGCCACTGACGACGGGCAGCCGAACTCGCCGGCCCTCCTCACGATCTCATGGACCCAGCTGTCCGGTCCCGGCTTCACCACCTTCACGGACCCGGACGTGGCCGCGACCTCCGTGACGTTCTCGCTCCCGGGCGTTTACCAGCTCCAGCTGGCCGCGAGCGACGGCGTGCTCACGTCGAGCGATACGGTGATCGTTACCGTCAACACCGACCCGGTCAACGCCGCACCGGTCGTGGACGCGGGACCGGACCAGACCATCACGAACCCCGTCAACACGGCGTTCCTTGCCGGAACCGCAAGCGACGACGGTTTGCCGAACCCGCCGGCGACGCTCACCGTGTCCTGGACGCAGATCTCCGGACCGGCGGCCGCCGTGTTCGCCGATCCGTCGGTCGCCGCGACCACCGCGACGTTCCCTGTGCCAGGCGCCTATGTTCTTCAGCTCAGCGGCGACGACAGCGTCCTCAGCTCAAGCGACACCGTGACGATCAACGTCGCCTCCGAGCCCATCGCCAACCTCGCGCCGGTCGTGAACGCGGGACCCGACGGAGCGATCACGCTTCCGACCAATCAGTATTTCCTCAACGGCACCGCGAGCGACGACGGACTTCCGAATCCTCCGGCCACGCTGACCGTCACGTGGTCGCTGGTCTTCGGCCCGGGACCGGCGACCTTCTCGGACCCCAGCGTGGCCGCCACCAGCGCGACGTTTACGGTCGCAGGCGTGTACGTCCTTCAGATTTCCGGCAACGACGGCGCCAGCGTATCGACCGACACGGTGACCGTGACGATCAACTCGAACCCGGTGGACAACACGGCGCCCGTGGTTGACGCGGGACTGGACGTGACAATCACCAACCCGGTAACCTCGGCGCTCCTCGCCGGATCGGCGACCGACGACGGTTTGCCGAACCCGCCCGCGGCGCTGACGGTTTCCTGGACGCAGGTGTCCGGTCCGGCGGCGGTTCTTTTCGCCAACCCGAACGCGGCCTCGACGAACGCGACGTTCCCCGCGCCCGGCGTTTACGTTCTCGCGCTCAGCGCATCGGACAGCGTGGCCGCTTCCAGCGATACGGTGACCGTCACTGTGAACTCCAATCCCGGCGTGAACACCGCGCCCTTCGTGAACGCGGGCCCGGACCGTTCCATCGTCAACCCGGTCAATCAGGTTTTCATCAACGGCGTCGCCACCGACGACGGATTGCCCAACCCACCCGCGACGATCATTGTCGGGTGGACGCAGGTGTCGGGCCCCGCCGCGGTGGCGTACGGAAACGCCAGCGTGGCGGCCACGACCGTGACGTTCCCCGTATCGGGCATATACGTCCTCCGGCTTTCCGCGTCCGACACGGTGCTCAGCTCCGCCGATACCGTGACCGTCGTGGTGAATTCGGCGCCGGGCGCGAACCAGCCGCCGGTGGTGAACGCGGGTCCGAACCAGACGATCACGAACCCAGCCAACCAGGTGTTCCTTCCCGGATCGGCGACGGATGACGGGTTGCCGAATCCTCCTGGCGCTTTCACTGTTTCGTGGTCGCGCGGGTCGGGACCCGGTACCGTGACGTTCAGCAACCTTACGGTGGCCCAAACATCGGCCACGTTCTCCGCGCCGGGCGTTTACGTTCTCGTCCTGACGGCGAACGACACCAACCGCGTCACCGCCGACACAGTGACGGTCGTCGTCAATTCCAACCCGGACAGCAACAGCGCGCCGGTGGTGAGCGCGGGTCCGGACCGGTCCATCACGATTCCCGTTAACACGGCGACGCTCACGGGCACCGCCACCGACGACGGTCTGCCGAACCCGCCCGTTCAATTGACGCTGACATGGTCGCAGGTCTCGGGACCGGGAGCCGTGACGTTCGCTAACGCCGCCGCGGCGACGACCACCACCACGTTCCCGGTGCCCGGCACCTACGTTCTCCGCCTGAGCGCGAGCGACACCGTTCTCTCCTCGAGCGACACGGTCACGGTGGTGGTGCACCCGGTGAACCAGGCGCCCGTGGTGAACGTGGGAGCGGACAAGAGGATTTATTGGCCGACGAACCAGGTGACCATCGACGCGACGGTCTCGGACGATGGTGAGCCGAATGGCTCGCTCACCGTCGCGTGGACGGTTGTCTCCGGTCCGGCGGGCGTGACGCTGTCGTCGGCGACGGGCATCGACACCACGGCGTTCTTCCCGTCCACCGGAACCTATGTTCTGCGGCTGACGGCGAACGACTCCCAACTCTCAGAGTTCGACGAACTGATGGTGGAAGTGATTCTCAATCAGAAGCCCATCGTGGAGGTGGGGTTGCCGCCGCTTCTCACATGGCCGGAAAACACCGGCCACCTGGCGGGCAGCGTGACGGACGCCGATGGCCCTGACCCCGTCACCGCGCAGTGGTCATTCGTCTCCGGTCCGGCGATTGTGATCTTCGACGACGCGTTCTCAGCCGACACCGACGCGGTGTTCTTCGCGCCGGGAGAATACGTTCTCCGGCTGACCGCCTTTGATGGATTGGACCTTGAGTCGAAGACGATAACGGTGACGGTGGCGCCGCCGCCGGCACCGGCACCGCCGGCCACGGGCGACACGGTATTCTACCCGGCGCAGGGCCCGCTTTCGATCCCGCTTCGGACCAACGGCGACGGCAACGTGCGCATCCGGGTGTTCGACATTCTTGGTCGCCTGGTGAAGGATGTGGTCGACGAATCGCGTCCGGCGGGGGATCACGTGTTCCTGTGGGAAGGATTCAACAACGAAAACAACTCGCTCAGCGCCGGGATCTACATCCTGTACATCGAGGCCGACGGCGGGCGCTCGAAGAAGAAGATCGCCCTCCTGAAGTAACCCGTCCGCTTAGACGCGCAGGCGCGTCTCGAGCATGACCTGCCAGCCGGACAATCGATACGTCACGTCACCTTCGCTCCGCCGCCCCGCCCCGTAAACGCCGCCCAGGGTTGACTCCCAGCGTTCGCTCCAGCGGTGCGAGGCGCCGCCGTAAATCCGGTTCATGGGAACGTCCACGGCGGTCGCGAAATCCACGCTTCCCGGGTCGAGGGCCGCGCGATCGTACGAATAACCTGCCAGCAGCTCAGTCTTCCCGGTCACCCACCAGCCGGATCCGAACCGGAGCTTCCACGAGTCACGCCAGTTGAAGCCGTTGCGCGTGTCCTGAAGGAAAAGCCCGTCCTGTTTGTAGGCGAACGCGCTGGAGAAACGGTGCCAATAGGTCTGCGTAAAGTCGAAGTTGAAGGTCCATTGCTCAACGGGTTTGTAGGAAACGCCGACGCCCGTCGTCGGAGGATGGCGAAGCTCGTAGCGGAATTCGGAGTTTTCCTCGGGAAAGAAGGTGTTGGTCACTTTCGCGTCGCCCTTGAGGCCGACGTCGGCGCCCGTTCGGTAAACGGCGCCCAGCGCCAGCGTCGGCGCCGCCTGATAGTGGAGGCCGAAGATTCCTTCGAGCGCCGCTCCGTCTCCCTTGAGTTCGCTCGTCGCCGTGTTCGCCGGGAACAGGAAATTCGTGAGGGTTGACTTCGACGTGAGCCGTCCGTAAAGGATGTTCACGCCGGCGCCGGCCGAGAGCTTCTCGCTCACGCGCATGGAGGCCTCGAGCGCGAACGTGACGATGCCCGCCGCGCCTTCGTAATCGAGGTGCATGGACGGCGTGGTCTTCGAATCGTCGGAAAAGTCGACTCCCTGCAGGAGCGGCGTGTAGACGCCAACGCCGAGACCGAAACGGTCGCCCAGCTTCATCACCGCGCCGAGCGCGCCAAGAACGAAGCCCGAGCTGAGGTTGTGCTTGGAGAAGATGGCGCCCACCGGCAGGCTCGAGAGAGAATTCCCATCGGTCGCGTTGGCTTGCCCCGCGAACACCTCGAGGCCCGCGTCCAGACGGCTGTTCTCGACGGCTTTCTGGATGTTCGCCGGGTTCCAGTAAATCGCCGTCCAGTCGGGGGAATCGGCGATCGCCGCGCCGCCGCGCGAGACTTCGCGGGCTCCGATGCCTTCGAACTCGTAGCCCGACCCCAGGCAGACGCGGGGCCCGGTGGCGAGGAGCGCCGCGATGAAAAACATTCCGGCATTGAGGCGCTTCTGGATCACACAGCCTCCCTTCATGAATTGACACCGTTGTGATGGATGGGGATCGTGGCCACGATGCTGGTTCCTTCCCCCACCTTGCTGTTCACTTCCAGCGTTCCTCCGTGCCCTTCGATGATATCGCGAACGATCACCAGCCCCACGCCGCTTCCCTGCTCCTTGCTCGACAGGGCGTCCCGGGACAGCTTCACCAGAAGTGAGGCGGGGATTCCAGGGCCATTGTCCTTGATCACGATGAGGGCGATGTCTCCGTCCCGCCGGACGCTGACCGCCACCGCGCGGTCGAAGGTGCCCGGCATGAACGCCTCAATGGAGTTCTTGAACACGTTGAAGAACACCTGCTGAAGCTCGTGCTTGTTGGCGAGCACCTGAAAGGAATCGGCTGGCGGAAAATCGGTGGTGAACTGAACGGCGTTGGCGCCCGGAAAGAAGGAGATGACCGAGAGCACGGCGCGAATGACATCAGGCGGGAAGAGGGGCTCGCGGCCCGCCTGACCGGGTTTAACGAATTTCAACATGCCGTTGATCAGCGCGCCGACGCGGGTTAGCTCCTGAAGGAAAACCTCGCAATCCTTCTGCGACTCTTCGGAGAGATCGTTCTCCTCGCGCAGCAGCTGGATGAAGCCCGCCAGCGACGTGAGCGGGCCGCGCATGTCGTGAGCGATCTTGTTGACGAGAAGGCCGACCTGCGACGGCGCCTCCAGCCGGACGAGCTCGCTCTTGATGCCTTCCTTGATCTCCAGCTCGCGGGCGATCTTTTCCCGGAGTGAGTTCACGGTCACCCTGTAGATGGATCCCGAGCTGAGCATGAAGCTGACGACGGAGATGACGATCATCAGCGTCGCCGGCCAGCTTTCGTAGATCACCGCCGGCGTGAGGTGAACGGGCTCAAGATAACCGTACTTCTCCGCGAAGATGATTCCGACGTAAAAACCGATGGCGGACAGGAGGGCGAGGGGCATCTTCACCCCGTAACCGGCGCCCGAAAGGAGCACGAGGACGAACACCCCGTTGAAGGGCGAAAGGATGCCGCCGGTGTAGTGCACGGACAGCGCCAGCATGAAAAGGTTGATGACGTTGGCGACGTTGAGCCACGCGGGCGTCACCCGGTCGAACACGAGGAAGAGAAGCAGGTGGAAAATCGCCGAGGCAATGCACACGCCCATGTAACCGATCGCGAACGGGTAATCGGGAAGGAGAAACAGGAGAGCGGCGACGGTGGTCACCAGGCTCGTCAGGAGAACATGGCCCCGCTGAACGAATTTGTACTCGTAAAGGGCCGCAGGCGAAGGGGACTTGGTCATGGACGATTATTTGTCGGCCGGCACTTGGGGAACACCCGACACCCGGCAGAGGACCACATACAACGCGATCGCGGCCGCCGGGCCCATCAGGTAGAAGTTCACGTCCTCAACCGGGACTCCAGCCACCTTAACATTGGTGATGGCGTGGTAGACCCACCATCCGAATTTAAAAGCGTAATAGTCCCACACCGACCCGATGGCGCCGAGCACGCCCACGCTCACCAGAAGGCCTTTGGCGTTGACATGCCGGGCCGCCCACGGGCCCAGAAGCAGGCACAGGCCGTTGTACAGGACAAGTTGGCTGTAGAGGTAAAACGGACGCGTGTCCTGCTTCACCCAGCCCAGGGCCACGAAGGCGCCCGTGATGGTGAGCGTGAAGAACCAGAAGAAGGCCGCCGAGTTGGCCACCGCCATCTTTCGCGTCGGGAGGGCATAGAGGAAAATCGAAAACGCGCCCCCGATCGGATAAATCAGAAACTCCTCGAGCGGCACGTAGGGCAGCGGCCGGTAACCGAGAATGAACCTTTCTGGAAAAACCCACCATTGCTGGTACGTCAGCAGCATGCTCCAGGCCCAGCCGAGAACGCAGATGGCGCTCAACGCGATGAAGAACGGTTTCTTCTGAACGTTGCGAAGGATGGTCCGGAAGAGAAATATGAAGGGGATGACGAAGACGAACAGCAGCGACTTCGTGTAGCCCAGCTTGCGGATGGCCTCATCCGCCTTTGAACCCCCGGCCCGTCGTCCCTGGTCGTTGGCCATGACGCGACCGCGGCCTAGAAGTGCCCGCGCCAGTAGCGCACGAACGTCGGCGCGACCAGCATGAGCAAGGCGTAACCGAGCACAGCCTCGTAGGGCATGTGGAAGAACGGCACCGTGCCCCAGTTCCACTGCAGGATGTCGTAGTTGTAGTCCCAGACGCCCTGCTTGAGGCCGATTGTTTCCATCGGAAACGCGACCACGCAGGCCGCGATGACGTCGAACAGAAATATCCGTTTGTCATTCGGGCGAACGCTGGTCACGTGAAGGGCCTTCATATACATCTTCTCCGACGCGATGGTCACCAGCGTGAAAAGGACACCCCAGCCGAGAATGACGCCAGGCGGGATATCCTTATAAATGGTGAACCGGAAGTGATAGGTCCACAGGGGCTCCGTGGCGAACTCGAGAAAGCAACCGATGATGGCGCCCGCCACCAGGGAGCCCGCCACGTTCCGCTTGCCGAACTTTTTGAAGAGCCACCACACGACCGGAATCTGAACGTATGACCAGATTTCCCAGAGCATCAGCTTCATTTGCGTTCCCCCCATTTCAAAAAGGCATGAAAAATAAAAATGATGATCAACGGCGAGAACAGGTAGTAGAGCAGCGGCTCCTCGATGGGAATGCCGAACACCCGGGGGCCGAGAATGCGGGCTTCGTTGTACACCCAGTGTCCGCGGCGCAATGAGTACCACTCGACCGGCATGAGCAGGAGTTCGAAGAGAACGACCGTGATCCAGGCCGCCTTCCAATTGACCTCCCGCCGCACCCACCGGTAAAGCGGAAGCGCGATGAGAAGGAAAGGCACCATAAAGAGCGCCCAGAGCGGCGCCCATTTTCCTTTCCGGTACTCGAAGGCGCCTTTGGAATCTTGCGTGACGCCGTCTTCGTCATTGGCCACGGAGTTTACCTCCTACACGTCGCCGCGCGGTCAGGTACACCAGCAGAATGAACGGACTGGCGCCGAACCAGAAGGAGAACTCCTCCAACGGCACACCCCAGAGGCGAATGCCGAGCAGGGGGTCCAAGGCTTCGGAGAACGTCCATATCTTCGTCCAGATGTAGACGTATTCCATTCCGAAGGTGGCGGGAGTGAGGACCAAAATGGAAAACCAGAAAGCCTTCTTCTCCGGGGGTGAAAGGCGGGGCCACGTGGCGAAGGACAGCCCGAGGACGGGAAGCCAGAAAACGAGGACCGTGATGATGAAATATCGCGGCATCGATTATCGGCCGGCGTGGTTGGGAATGGTTCTGTCCTCCCTTCAGCGGCTAGACGGAGAGTTCTGCCAGACTGAAGCTCTTCAGTGCGTTTTCAACACGACGCTCGAACTGAAAATTAATTCCAAAGCTGGCCGGGTGCTCCAGCGGGCCGTCGTCGCTCAAGGCCTTGACCAGGCGGTAGGCGGTGATGTCACTCAGGGGAAGAAGAAGCCGGTACCCTGCCCCCTTGAGCGATTCCACCAGGCCAGCGGCCGCCAGCCGCTGAAGGATCTTCTGTGTGTACGCGCCGGGCATTTGCCGACGCTGGGCGACCTGCTCGGCGGACATGTAACCGCCGTAGTTCTGCCCCAGCTCGTGCAAACACACAAGGCCGTAATGAACTTTCTGGTTGATCCTCATGGCTGACCCCTCAATCGTCAGGAAGCCTTCGACGCTTCGTGGCTACGCCGTTCGATTTTTTCGCGCGTCTTCTGCTCGGGATCGAGCATGGCGCCGGCGAGCGCGCGAATGTCATCAATCTTGAAAGGTTTGGCGATGAAGCCGTCCGCGCCCATGGCGAGGATCTTCTTTTCCGTTTCGCTGGAGCGAAGCCCGGAAATGGCCAGGATCTTCACGCCTTTCTTCCGTTCATCCGCGCGGATGTTTCGGCAAACTTGGAAACCATCGACGCCGGGAAGCATGAGGTCGAGAATGATGAGGTCCGGCTGAAACGTCTCCAGCTTGCGGCCGGCTTCAAAGCCGTCGTTGGCCACGTCCAGTTCCGCCGAGGGCATCATCCTGCCGAGAGACCGCTTGAGCATGCGGACTTCCACCGGATCGTCGTCGACAATCAGAACGCGCGTCGAAACCTTTTTCAAAAGGGGATGCACCGGCATCCGGTATTTCTCCAGAAAGGAAAGCAGGTCTTCGTGGCTTATGCGCCGGTGCCCGCCTGGTGTGCGGTAGGCCTCCAGCTTCCCGTCGTCCACCCATCCCATGACCGTGGAAATGTCAACGGAGCAGAAACGGCTGATTTCAAACGTCGTGTAAATGCGGGCCTTCATTCGGTTCCTTCACCTTAACAGGTAGAGATATCCTAATAAACCCATTAAACCTATTACCAGTTTATCGGCAAAAAGGCGCCCGTTCAATGTCGGAACGGGACCGTGAGAATTAGGCGCGAATTGGCAGGATGATGGTGGAGATACCGTCGAGCTGCAGGGTAGCGATTGGCTTACAGGGAAGGGAAGGAAACAGTGAAAACGGAGCCGCGGTCCGTGTGACTTTCGGCAGAGACCTCCCCACCGTGGGCCCGGACGATGGCGCGGACCAGGCTCAATCCAAGCCCCAGGCCGGGCCGCGTGCGGGCGCGTTCACCCCGGAAATGACGATCCCAGATCCGGGGAAGCTCGTCGGCGGGAATTCCCTCGCCGGCGTCCCGCACGGCGATCCGGACGAGGCCCCCGTCCGCGCTGGATTCCAGACTCACGCGCCCGCCGGCGGGAGAATACTTGAGCGCGTTGTCGATGAGGTTACCGAGCGTTTGCTTGAACCGGGACCGATCGGCGTTGATGGCAAGCGACGCGTCGCCCACGGCCTGAAGGGAAATCCCCTTCTCTTCGGCCACGGGACCATAAAGATCGATCACGTCCGCCACGACATCGCCGACCCGCACAGTTTCGCGGTTGAGTTTGAGCGTCCCGGTTTCAGCTTCCGAAACGTCCATGAGCGTGCGAAGGATCGTCAACGCCTCGTCCGACTGCTCGAGACAGTCGGCGAGCGCTTCCTGCCGGGATTCCGGCACGCCTCCCGCCAGCAGCGCGGCCTCAGCGGTGTTGCGCAGCCGCGTCATGGGGGTTCTCAGGTCGTGGGCCACGTTGTCGAGCGCGTCGCGCATGCCGTCCACCAGATGTTCGATGCGACCGAGCATGCGATTAAACAGGACCGCGAGGTTGTCCATCTCGTCGTGGGCGCCGCGCACGGGGAGGCGGGCGCCGAGCTGACCCGTGTCCGTAACGGCCTGGACCGCCGCGATGAGAGAACGGATGGGTCGGAGCATCCGGGAGGAAAGAAAGACGCCGCCCAAAACGCCGAAGATCACGATCGGGCCGACGACGAGCGAGGCGATGGACAGAAAGCGCTCGATCGGCTCATTGCGCTCCTCCGAGGATTTCCCCACCTGCAGAACTTTTCCGTTCGCCAGGCGAACCGTGTAGACGTCGAGAACATCTTCATCGCCGCTTTTCTTCAGGCGGACCCACTTATTCTCGCGAACGGGGCCCGGCTTCTCGAGCGCCGCGAGGTTGTATTCCGAGAACCGAGCCGGGTTGGAAAAAAGTGCCCGATTGTTTTCGTCGGCGACCCGGAAGTAGACGGCTTCGGCGCCCGATCGACGGACCTCCTGATCCAGCTCCTTGAGCATTTGATCGAACCCCTGGTCCTCATACCGGCCCTGGAACTCGTGAATCTCGGCCTGGATGAAATCCTTGTCCTGGCCGACGAGATAGGTGCGCAGGAGAATCGACGCCAGCACGAACATGATGAGCGAGGTCACGACGAACACGCCCGAGTACCAGAGAACGAGGCGGACCCCAATGCTTTTCCAGAAGCGCTTACTCATCGCGGAGCACGTAACCCACACCGCGGATGGTGTGAATCACCTTTTTGGCCGAAACGCCGTCGATTTTGTTGCGAAGGCGGCAGATCAGGACGTCAACCACGTTCGTCTGCGGGTCGAAGTCATAGTCCCAGATTCTCTCCAGGATCATCGTTTTGGAGAGCACGCGTCCGGGGTTTCGCATGAAATACTCCAGGAGCTTGAATTCCTTCGCCTGGAGCTCGATTTTTTGACTCCCCACGCGCGTCTCGCGCGAGAGCAGGTTGAGGCCCAAGTCCCCCACCTGCAGTTCGCTGGCCTCCGGCCGCCGGGTGTTGCGGCGGATGAGCGCCTGGAGACGGGCGAGCAGCTCCGAGAAGGAAAACGGCTTGGTGAGGTAGTCGTCACCGCCGGCCTGAAGACCCTTGATCCGGTCGTCCACCGAACGTTTGGCGCTGAGAATAATAACGGGCATGTTGTTGCCGGCGCGGCGAAGCTCGTCCACGACGGACAACCCGTCCCGCAGGGGCAGCATGACGTCGAGGATCGCCGCTTCGTAAGGCTGGGAGCGCGCGAGCTCGAGGCCGGCCTGTCCATCGGCCGCCCGGTCGACTGAAAAACCGGATTCCCTGAGCCCTTTCTCGATGAAAGCGGCGATTCTCGCGTCATCCTCGACGATCAAGACTGTCATGGGCGTATCTTACCTTTCATACCTGTAATCCTCGCGTAATGCCTCCGAAAGGGTGTGCGGCTAGCCTCCTTTTATGTTCACGCGCCGCTCGCGATTCGTTCCGCTCTACCTCTGCCTGGGGATCACCCTGGTGGGATGGACGCTTCTGCGTGTCTACCTGGCGTACCGGTTCGGCCCTGTCGGGCTTTGGAACGAGGCCAGCCGGAAGGCGCTCATGATCGGCCTCCGGATGGACCTGGCCGCCGCCTTCGCTCTCCTGTTTCCGCTCGCCCTCTGGGTCACCCTTGTGCGCGACCGGACCTTCCGCTCGCGAACGCACCGGGGGCTGATGCTGTTCCTGGTGACCGCGTATACCGTTGCCCAGGCCTTCACGGCAAAGGCCGAAGTGGAGTTCTTCAATGAGTTCAACGCTCGTTTCAACACCGTGGCACTGGACTACCTCATCTATCCCCACGAAGTTTTCGTGAACCTCTGGGAGAGCTATCCCGTTGTCCCCATTCTGATCGCCTGCGTTCTCCTCGGCCTGGGCGTGGCCTGGTTCTTCCGGGGACCGATTCTCCGTTCCGGGCAGGTATCCTCTCGGCTGCGCGTGCGGCTTGGCTTCCTCGTCACCTACGCGGCGCTTACCTTTTTCCTTCATCAAACCGTGACATACGGCACCACGCGGTTCTCGACCGATCGCGTCGTCGACGAACTCGCGTCGAACGGCCTTTACTCGCTCGCCTACGCGGCGCGCACCCACGACCTTGATTACAACGCGTACTATCGAACGATTCCGTTGGACGACGCTTATGCTCGAACCCGTCGTCTCCTGGGTCAACGCGGCGCCGCGTTCACGAAAGCTCCCCGTTCAATCGAGCGCCTCATTACCGCGCGGCACGGCGTTCCGCCGCGCAATGTGGTGATCATTCTCGTCGAGAGCTTTGGGTCTGAATTCTGGGGCGTCCTTAATCCCGGGATGCCGTCGTGGACGCCCGAAATGGACGCTCTCTCAAAGGACGGACTGCTGTTCACGCGCCTTCACGCCTCGGGCAACCGCACCGTTCGCGGAATGGAAGGCGTCCTCGCCTCTTTTCCGCCGCTTCCCGGCGACTCCATCGTGAAGCGCCATCTTTCAGACAACGTAGCCACCCTGGCGAGAACGCTGAAATCGCAGGAATACCGAACGCTGTTCCTCTACGGCGGACGCGGTCTCTTCGACGGCATGCGATCATTCTGCCTTCGGAACGGTTACGAACGCTTCATCGAGCAGAAAGACTTTCCGAAACCGACCTTCACGACCATCTGGGGCGTCTGCGACGAGGACATCTTCCACCGCACCCTCCAGGAACTCCGCGTTCTGGCGGCGGATAAAAAGCCCTTCTTCGCGACGGTCCTCACCGTCTCTAACCACCAGCCCTTCACCTATCCCAAGGGACGCATTCCCGAAAATCCCGATCAGCACGCGCGTCCCTTCGCGGTCAAATACACGGACCACGCGATCGGCGAGTTCATGAGGCAGGTGAAGAAGGAACCGTTCTACAAGGATACGGTGTTCGCGATCGTGGCCGATCACGGGGCACGGGTGTATGGGAGCCAGACGATCCCCATCAAGTCGTACGAGATCCCGCTGCTGATCGTCGGCGGCGTGACGCCGGGGACCGTGAACGGCACCATCGGTTCATCCCTGGACGTGGGGCCGACCATCCTCGGCCTGGCTGGCGTTTCTTACCGCAGCAATTTTTTCGGCCGGGACCTTCTGGCCATCGACCAGAATTCCGGCTGGGCGGTGATGAACCACAACCGGGACGTGAGTTTCTTTCGCGGCGGCCAGATGGCGGTGCTCGGCCTCAATCGAAACATGGAGCGATATCAAATGGAGCGCGGCGACATCGCGCCGGTCCCCGATCCCCCCGGACACGACGAACTTGAAGACGACGCCGCCGCCCTGTATCAGGTGGCCAACGATCTTTACATCCACCGGAGGTACGTCGACCCATCAGAAGCGCCATGAACCGTCGCCTGCTGACTCCGGCACTCACGCTGCTCCTCTCCTCGTCCGCGATCGCGGGCGATCAAAAGGAACTCTTCCCCCCATTCAACCCCACCAAAGTGGCCCTCGGCGCGGCTAACCCGACCCCTTTATTAAGCCGTGTGCAAGTTAGCTCTTCCGGTCTTTTGTTCTAGAAACTGCTCGGGTGATAATCCGTCAAGTGACCGATGCGGCC
>Ga0163151_10001304_pt1 | contig 42424 bp, 46 predicted proteins | sample OliLakLV19MP5IB2_FD_145596 | JGI IMG/M metagenome (GOLD analysis project Ga0163151, IMG submission 145596) | Freshwater microbial mat bacterial communities from Lake Vanda, McMurdo Dry Valleys, Antarctica - Oligotrophic Lake LV.19.MP5.IB-2 | ecosystem: Environmental > Aquatic > Freshwater >...
ACTTTCAGTCGTGGCAGAAAAGTTTGGCGCACTTAAATGTCTAGCTATTGATAATGATCCTGAATCGTGGCGTGAATGTCGTAAGATGTTTAAGCTTAATAAAACTAAGAAATGCCGTGTGACAGAAAAACAACTACATCAGATTAAAAAGAAATACGACGTTGTTGTCGCAAATATTATTGATGGTGTTTTGATGGAATTAAAAAAACCGCTGTTGAATGCTCTCAAGCCTGGTGGATATTTGATTTTGTCAGGTATTTTGACTGATGGTGCAAGTGCTTTTATAAAAAGTTTTTTGAGCCGCACAAATTGTAAATTAATGAGTGAGACCAAAGATGAAGAGTGGACATCCCTCATCATTTCAAAATAAAGTGTTTGAGTGCGTAGATTCTTTGTTACACCAGATAATTTAAATGAAAACCAAGCTGTACATCTTGACGGTGATGAGTTTCATCATTTAAAAAACGTTTGTCGCCTTGAAGAGGGCGAGCGTGTTGAACTCCTTGATGGCGAAGGGCGAATTGCCCTTGCAGTGATTAATCAAATTGGTAAAAAGTCAGCAACACTCGACATTGAAAAAATCGACAAGCTATCACCAATGCCATTTCCCCATGTGAAAATCATTTTATGTGTTCCTCGATTTCAAAAAATGGATTTGATTATTCAAAAATGTGTTGAACTAGGTGCGACTGAAATTCTGCCAGTGGTAAGTGATAGAAGTTTTGTAAAAAGCTTGTCCAAAGATCTAACAGTCAAAGTGAAACGTTGGGAAAAGATCGCAGGTGAAGCGTGTAAACAATCGGGTAGAGCATGGCCCATGAAGATATCCGAATTTTCCACATTAGCTAAAGCTTCAGAATTGGCCAAGGCTGATGAAAGCCTCTTTTTATATGAAGGGGACGGCGTATTAAATATTAAATCAGCTCTAGAGAAAAAACAGGCGTCGACTTTAGAAACTCTGACACTTTTTATCGGAGCTGAGGGCGGTTTTAGTACAACTGAAGTGGAAAATTTCAAAAAACTAGGCTTTCAACCAGTAACAATGGGCTCTCTTGTTTTGCGAGTTGAAACGGCTTGCATCGCAATTTTGTCCGTCATACAATACCATTTTGGCCTTATGCGTTAGGTCGTTAGGGGAGAAAATTTATGGAAAGAGAAGAATTTGAATTTAAGCCAATCACCGAAGGTCTTGGTTTTCACAAAAAAGTTTTGGATATAAAAGAAGATCAAAACTTCATGCAAAAATCTGCGACTCAATCAATGTCGAGCCCTGCTATGACACGAAGTAAGATGCCGGGTACTGCTTATTCCTCACAGCAACAGATGCCCCAACCAAAAGCTCCACAACATTTACCACTGCAAAAAATTCCACAACAAAAAGCTCCGCAACATATGCCACAGCAAAAATCGCGCGGTTGGGCACCGAGCCTTCCTGATCTTGATATGCTCGAGCCAGAAGTTCAAAGTCAGCCACAAACACTTACTCCTGTCGCAGTAAGTTGGACGGTTGGTTTATTTGATTCGGCAATGGTGCTCGGGCTCACACTAATTTTTTCAACAGTCGTATTTGCATTAACACAAATCGAATTTGGCGATCTTAGATTTATGATGGAAACAGAAGGCGGGGCACAACTTGCGTCGATCGTACTTCTCATTGCTGTATTTGAAATATATTCGATCACGTGCCGCACATTTTTTGGCAAAACATTAGGTGAGTACGCATTTGATTTTCGAATCGGTGCTCCTCATGAACAGCAATATCTTTTATATCCGTTGAAAGTGGCTTTGCGCACATTCTTAGTGGCTATAACCGGATTTGTTTTGCTCCCAATTATCAGCACGATTGTAAAACGAGATGTGGCGGGAATGATGTCTGGCGTTTCACTCTATGCTGAGCAAAGATAAAACTTGGGCAAAAGACATAAGCTGAGCAATTAATTTATGAAATTAAAATCACTTAGTCGGGCTGAAGTTAGCGAATATTGCGAAAAACTTCACACGCAAAATAAGAAAATTGTTTTTACAAATGGCTGCTTTGATATTTTACATCTCGGGCATGTCCGCTATTTGAGTGAAGCGCGAGCACTTGGTGATTTTCTTTTTATAGGAGTTAATTCAGACGCCAGTGTTGGTAAGCTCAAAGGCCCCCAGCGACCAATTCAAAATGAATCCGATCGTTCCGAAATTTTACTGCATCTGAAGGCTGTTGACGCCGTCAGTATTTTTGATGAACAAACTCCCCTTGAACTTATAAAATTAGTGAAGCCTCAAATTCTAGTGAAAGGTGGCGATTGGACTCCAGATAAAATCATAGGTAGAGATTTTGTTGAGTCGTATGGTGGATTAGTAAAAAGTCTTCCGTTTGTAAAAGGGCATTCCACAACCGGTCTTGTTGAAAAAATTCTAAAATTGTAACTCTCAAAACTAAAACCGAGCGCCGAATTTCGCTGTGGCAACAGTTGTATTGTAGCTATCAACTTCCATTGCCAAAAACATTTCGCCTAAAGCGATGTTCATGCCCAAAATTGTGTGAAAAGTTCTGCCCACTTGATTTCGTTTTGTACGGCTCGTGGTAATGCTTGAATCAAATTGGCCCATTCCGTAAAGACTTCCCGCCCCAACATAAAATGAGAATGGATCAACGTTAACACCTGATATTAAATCAACTCCCATAGTTTGTGTAATGAGAACGTTGTTGAAATTCGTGTTGGTGCCATGAACAAGTAAACTAAAACATGCGGGCACAAAAGTAGCTTGAAAAAACCCCCACCGTAATGCGCCTGAGTAGACTCCAATGCCTGTGTTTTCATTGTAAGGTGAAAAATTAAAAAATAAATCAACGCTATCAAAAATTCCTTTACCCAAAGTCAGTTGGGGGTAAAGCACGTTGCGATCAACCGCAGCTTTGTCTCCGAAATGCCCGATGTCACCAGTTGGAATGTTAGAAAAACTTAAACCTAGCTCGACACCGCTGTACCCACCTAGTGGATAAGGATTATCTACTGGGCGAAAACTTGTACCAAAGCCTAAAATTTGAAGAACGAGTTCTTGTTCGCCATCTGACAAACCAGAGGGAATCGAAAGCGTTGCATGGGCACTGGGAATCAGCGCGATGAATGAGAAGATTAAAGCGAATATATAACTTTTCTGCATGAAGAGACGACTCCCTCTAAGTAGTCTGCAAAATTAAGCATTGACTGTCAAAAGCGAAGATGGGCTAATTCTTAAGTATATGGAGATGGAAGGAATTTTAGAGGCATGGAATGCCCATTATGGCGCACAGCTTCCACTTACAAGTGAGCTGCTTGAGGCGACATTTTTCACTTTGCCTCCAACAGATCGATTCATAATCCAAAACAATGATTTTTGCCTATTCATCAAAAAAGAGAGTACGCAGCTCAGGCTTCATCTCGCAGTACCTCTTAAAACATCGTCAATTAAGCATATTTGCAAGCAGGCTATTGACGCTCTAGACGAAAAAGCTCTTGAACTTGAAATAAAAAAAATTACTTTTGGCGGCGGTGACAAACATTTGTTTCCTGGAGTTCCGTTACTGAGTGAGCAAAAACCTTGGCTTGAGTATTTCTCCCCAACGGGGGAAGTCGTCATGGATTTTCAAGGTTCAATCGAAGAACTCATAGAGCAAGTAAATCTTAAACATCAAGCAGATCAAAGCCTGCGAAGTGTGCAGCAGTCGCCAGGCATTCTTCGCCAAACACAAAATAAGGCAGAGGAAAAAGAACTGTTAAGTTTTGTTGAAGCCGAATTTAAGGGGCGATGGGCTCGAGAAATTATAGAAGATGCACAAAATAATAAACTTCAGCACTATTTTGCATATTTCATAAAAGACAAAATCGTGGGCTATGCGCGACTGTATGGTTGGAACACAGATTACTGGGCCCCGGGTGTTTATTTTGCTACGCCAATGAAGGGCACGTGTGGGTTGGGCCCAATTGGTGTTGCTTCGTTTGCTCGAGGTGAGGGCTACGGTTCTGAAATTTTAAAAGCAAGTTGGGAAATTTTGAAATCTAAAGGATGCGAAACAGTCCGTATTGATTGGACAACTGAGTTAAACTTTTATGAAAGGGCCGGACTCCATGTCGTTCAAAAATATCAGCCAGCTGTTCGCTGTTAAAATTATTTGGCTATTACTATTCACAATAAATCAGACCGCCCATGCGACAACTACTATTAATAGTGGTGAGAAAATCGGCAGCTTTTATTCAACATTTTATTATGTGCTTAATGAAAAATCTTACGTTCCTGGCACTGATGCTGAAATAAAGGACACAGTTGGTAATGTGCTTGCGAAGGTATCAGCCAAGTTTAAAAAGGAACTAGATATTGAAGGTACAGGAATTCTTTTAAACGGAAAAACAGTAAACTATGCAAACGTCATAAACGGAGAAGTTCGCTATAAATACACAACATCAACTTGGGGCATGGGTGTGGGCGATTGTGTTCTCACGCCCTACAGAACTATCGCTGTTGATACGCGAGAGATTCCTCTTGGTAGTACAGTTTTTATCCCAGCTGTTAAAGGTATGAAGCTCCCTGATGGTTCAATTCATGACGGAATTTTTAAAGCTGAAGATATCGGAAATGGCATTCAAGGTTGGCATATCGATTTTTTTGCAAAAGAGGGATTAAGCTCAGCCAGTCTTTATGAGGGAATGGGAATATTCTCCAGAACTTGGGTGGATATTTATAAAGTAAGTCCTCCAAACCCAAACGGCTGTCATACTAAAGATCCAAATAACGAGAGACAAGAAGCAGCAAAGAGCATGGGTCTTAAGATGATGGGACTCCGCCAACTTGCAGATCAGCATGCAGCATCAGGCAATGTTACCGAGTTAGAGGCGGCCTTAAGTTCAATGCAACATTACAGGATGCGATGGGAGCTTTATGGCAGACCTTACCCTACGAGAAAACTTACTAGTAAAGAACTAAATGAAATTTCTGATGAATTGCGCTCACAAGTTAGAATGAATTACTCACACCCCCTTGAAGCCAACGGTAGTTCGCTTAGCACGAAACAAATTGTTCTTACTTTTGATGATGGCCCGCATGAAACGCATACGCGCGCGGTACAAAAAGTTTTAAAAGAATTAAAACTGCCTGCAACATTTTTTGAAGTGGGAGATGCGATTATAAAATACCCTCAAATTACTTTAGGTTTAGCAAAAGATGGTTTTTTAATCGGTAATCATTCGTATAATCACGTGCAGATGATAAAACTCATCATCGAAGCTGCACGTAGAGAAATCGACATCACTCAAAATATGATTCAAACAATACTTGGTGGTGCTGAAGAGTTTAATAACTACTACCAACTTTTTTTTCACGCACTTTTTAATATTCCACGAACACTTACAGCGCCTGAGTTTTTTAGAGCGCCCTACGGCAGCCGCGATGATCGTATTTTAAAAGTTATCACTGACACCGTAGTGGGCACCACAACAACTAATGCACATGGTGCATCGCAAAATATTCCCATGAAACACATTATGTGGAATGTAGATTCCCTTGATTGGCATGATCTTAATCCTGTGACCATAGAAGAGCGTGTGTTCTCGCAATTAAAACTTTACAACAATCGTGGTGTAATCTTGTTTCATGATGTTCATCCGCAAACTGTTGTTGCGCTAAAGTCGATATTACCAAGAATGCAAAAAGAGGGATTTACGTTTTTATACCCGTATCATTTGTTTCCTGCGAATTAACTTTGAATAATACTTTTGATTGTTGAAAGTGTTGTTGAGGCACTCGCTTGAAGATCAGGGGATGATCCGTCTTCAACTAACGGATTTAAAATATCAACAAAGGGTGAGAATAATGTGCGTTGATTTGGATCAGGATTAGCCTGAAAACCCTTTGCTACTTCATTGAGTATATTTGAAGCTGTAATCTTAGATACCAAAACTCCGTTTACCAAAGCTTCAGAGATAATCGAAAGACTCGTGATATTTTCATAACTCTTGAGCGCTTGGCTTGCTGTTTCTCTTGTTGAAGCATCTTCGTCAATTGTTGCTTTTGACAATGCTTGGAATGCATTTACGTTTTGCTCTAATGAAGCCCCCATGACTGCAAGTCTTCTTGAATCTACATTTTCACTTGTCTGCATTTGGCTAATAACATTGTAGTACTCAGCCGAACTGATGCGATGTTCTTGATAGTACTTAATGATGGTAGTCATATCTGCATATGTTGGGGTGTTAATGAGTTTGATCGTCAATGCCCCGACATTCACTGAACCCACTTGAGGTGTGGGTAATCCAGTGGCGGCACTTTTAACTTTAGGTTTTGCAGGTGTGGGTGCAGGTGTAGTTGAAGTGATAACTGCACCTACACCAAAACCATTGTTATTTTGTGACATTGGATCATCAGATGTATCTGTATTGATCACTGTAAACTTTGGTCCGCTGGATTTTTTGCTAGCTACATCTTCTAATTTTTTACGACGTTTTTTACGGCGTTTCTTTTCATTTTCTGTTTTTACTTTCTTAGCTTGAGCTAACTTAACTTTTTTAACTTGTGCTTTTTCGGTCTTAGACAATTTGATAGGATTATTTAGTTTAACTGGGGTGTTCTTAAAGGTTGTTACAACCTTTGATGTTTTAGCGAGCGGCTGAGTAACTTGCGGGCTGAATTTATTTTGTTGAATTTGCTCATTTGTCATTTTATCAAAAAACTGCGATCCCTTAATTTTTTCAGAAGGACCATGAACAATACTGGTTATGAGAAGTGCAAAGAGCTTCCCCGCAACAGCAACTGCAATAATGATAAGTATCAAGCGTTTCATAGCTATTCTCTATTTCACAAGATGCGCCAGATGTGAAAACGCTTAACTTGTTGGAAGTATTTGAAAATTGCGATGATGCCAATGAATGGTGCCAATGATGTGTGTCGAGAATTTGTACATGTGTAAGCAGTAAAAAGAAAAACCATTACAAGATCAATGGTTTATGACTAGATTGTTTATAGAGGAGCAAAGACACAAATGGCGCCCAAAGAGTCACTCAGTTCACTTATAAAGCAGGCATCTCTTGGTGATATTGGTGCGTTAGCCCGTTCATTGACGTTTATTGAACGTGATTTAAAAGGATCTTTACCTCAAATCGCAAAGCTTAAAGCTTCTAAAAAGTCTTTACGCATAGGCATTACCGGCCCTCCAGGTGCTGGCAAAAGTACACTTGTGAATCTCTTAATTAAAAATTACCGAAAAGATGATTATAAAATTGGAGTCTTGGCAGTTGATCCATCTTCACCTTTTTCAGGCGGAGCCCTTTTAGGTGATCGAATAAGAATGAATGAACACTCTGCAGATTCGAATGTATTTATTCGAAGTATCGGCTCGCGGGGCGGAGTAGGTGGCTTAAGTGCCGCATCTGGAGCCATGGCCCGAGTACTTGAATATTGTGGATTTGATCTCATTCTCATAGAAACAGTGGGAGTCGGCCAAACTGAATTAGAAATTATGAATCTTGCACACGCCACAGCCGTTATTCTTGTTCCTGAAAGTGGTGACGTTATACAAACACTTAAAGCCGGAATATTAGAAATTGCAGATGTATTTATCGTCAATAAATCAGATCGTGTAGGTGCAGATATTTTAGCTCAAGAATTAAAAAATCTTGTTGAACAAGAAAGTAAAACACCTCGAAATGTTTTTTTAACATCAGCAAACAGAGATGAAGGAATTGTTCCGCTGGCAAAACATTTACTAGAGTTGGCTTTAAAATTTAAGAATAATTCTAAACGTGTTCAAGTGCGCAATCTTGGTCAATTGCGTGCTCTTGTGCTTGCTTCGTGGGATCAAGAACTTCAAAAGAAAATATCAAAACTTAAAATCCAAGACCCCTTTATAACGTTTTCCAAATTCAAATAATCGATTCTTATATTTGATCCTATCTTGGTCAAAATTCCCTACATCAGTCTAAACGCTTAATATAACAGGTTTATAGCGCAAAGCGTTAAGTTTGCGTAATTTCTGGTATAATAGATCATATGTGGGGAGTCAAATGCGTCTAGATACCATAGGTAAACCGATCTCAGCACCTGCGACTAGTTTTGATAAAGTCGCGCTCGATAAGTTAAGGGTGAAGACAATCAGTGAGCCACAAGCAACTAGTAATGAACACGATGCTTCTACCTCAGAAGGCAAATCACCACGTTTGGGAAAAATTCTAGATCTTCTTGAAAAATCACACGAAAAGAAAAAAGAAAAAAATCGAAATCAGAAAAATAAACTGAAGTCAGAAGCTATTAAGGCGTATCAGAAATTTTCATGTACAGATGCGAGCGAACAAGTGGGCCAGGGGGTCAATATAAAAGTCTAGGTTTTATATAAGAGTGAACCTTGACTTGACTCTCCGGTCATAGCTCGAAAAAATAGAAGATAGGAACAAGGGGGAGTAACTTTCAAGAATCAACTCACACATGCCTTAGTCCTCAATGCCTCATATGAACCACTGAAGGTGGTAAACTGGGAAAAAGCCATGACATTGCTTTTCCAGGGTAAAGTTGAGGTGATTGAAGAGCACGATGAATTTGTTAGAACCGTTCGGTTCACATACCGCTTGCCAAGTATTATCAGACTTAATCACTATGTTAAAATTCGTAATCAAAGTTACATTCGTTTCTCGCGCGAGAATATTTATATTCGTGATGATTTTAGTTGTCAGTATTGCGAGAGAAGATTTCATCCAAAACAATTAACACTTGATCACGTGATACCCGCTGTTCAAGGTGGAAAAAAGAATTGGATAAATATTGTTACAGCTTGTATCTCATGCAATCAGAAAAAAGGAGGGCGAACACCTGCTGAAGCAAGTATGAGATTAAAAAGTAAACCAATCGTCCCAACGTGGCTTCCAAAAGTTCAGGTAAAATTCTCGTATGCTCAAGCTCCAGATTCATGGAAGGAATACCTCATTCTAGCCTCAGGTTTTTAGCGCCTACTATTACGCTACATGCACCATTCAGAGATCTGCTGATGCACGCTACTTTGCTTGCCAAAAAATGTATCGTACCGTAAGAATTGAATTGTAAAAAGATTCCCATGGCCGCTTTCCTACGTACAAGCTTTCATCCAGCCAACTTTTCCAAGCCATGATCGAGGAGAGCTCAACACATCAGATAAATCGTTGGGTATAATTCTTTCGTCAGGCGAAGATCTATCGTCTGAAACACGGACAAAAGGATCACTTTTAAATGAATCACGGTCACAAGAATCACGCCGAAATGAATCATTGTCAATTGAATCACCCTGAAATGAATTAGAGTGAAATTTAATGAGAGAATTATATCTTTTTCCTAAAAGCTTTCTCCAATGGGTGAAAGTCTGCGCCGATGAATATGGATCGATATATTCAATCAACCTTTGGTGCTTAGAAATATTTAGGAGTACATATTCAAGGGCATTTCTCACTTCCTGAGGGGTCTTTAATATGTGAAGATGATAGCGACCCTTAAACACAGAACCAGCAAACAATGACCTAGCAAGCGTAGATCCTGCAGTTGATTTTCCACTGCCGCTTACGTGCTTACTAATTGCAGCATTCTTTTTTATAATCTTTGCAAATCTCCCGGCCAAACTCCTCATGCCCAGTGCGAGAAATTTATTGCTACTGCTCTCTGCAAAGAGGTGAATGTGATTTGATTGCAAAGAAAAGTGAATGACGTTAATTCCATGCACTTTGGCATTTGCAATACTCTTTTTAAATTCTGTAAGAAGCACTTTACGTCGCAAAGTGGGAATTTTCTCTCGTATCCTCAATGTAATATGCAGTGGATATTGAGACTTTATAACCTCACGTTTTATGTGGCCTACAGTTCCTGAAAGATTGGGTCTACCAGAACCTTTTCTTTTTCCACCCCATCCTAAGGTTCTTTTGAAAACCAATTGTTTTGCCATAATGAAGTTCTAATAATCAACGGTAAATTTGTCAACTTGATTTGGCATACGTTTATGGAAATTGAGAAACTTGAAAAAAATAAAACACCATCGCTTTCATGGCACGTTCGCACACGAGGGGCGAACGGAAAGCCCTGCATGGAGGGAATCCTCTCAAGATCATTTTCGATGTGGTTGATACCGAAGTGACCTTATATCCTCATAAAACCGCCTATTAACTTTACGCGTTAAAAAATTTGCCATTTAAGTACCTGTATCTACAAATGAATTCCATTAGTCGCAACTTCAGCACTAAAGTCCTAACGCGTTGTGCCGAATAGTTATTTAGAGAAACTTGAGGCCGGGACAGGCTCTCAATAAGTAATTAGGCGGGGGATTTTATGGGTTTGCGGATTAATACAAACGTGGCTGCTATTCAAGCCAATCGGAATTTAGGTAAAGCACAAGCAAGGCAAGAGCATGCACTCGCTGCAATTGCTGGCGGAAGTCGCATCGTAAAAGCTGGTGATGATGCTGCAGGCTTGGCTATTTCAGAAAATCTACGGGGGCAAATCGCTTCTATCAGACAAGCAAGATCAAATTCTAATAATGCGGTCTCGCTGATTCAGGTAGCTGAAGGCGGTTTGAATGAACAAAATAATATAATCATAAGACTGCGAGAACTTTCGATTCAAGCAGCCAGCGATAACGTCAGTGATGTTGAACGCGGCTTTTTGGATAACGAATATCAGCAGCTGTCTCAAGAGTTTGATCGAATTGCGCGTACGACAAGATTTGGAAACAAATCATTGCTCGACGGCAATGGTGGTCAATTTACATTTCATGTGGGCGCATTTGCTGGACCAGATAACCGCATCGAATATAATTTAGATGCAGATTCTACAGCGGGCAAACTTGATATTTCTGGTCTTGCCATTAGAGATCGCGACGATGCCGCTGAGAATTTAGATAAACTCGATAAAGCGCTCGTCAATATTTCATCAATACGAGCTAATTTCGGTGCCATTCAATCAAGACTGCAAGCAACGACTTCCAACTTAGATACGCAGTATGAAAATCTTTCGGCTTCAAAGTCACGACTGTCTGACGCAGACATCGCCTATGAAACCGGAGAGTTGCTCCAATCTCAAATCCTAGCCGATGCTGGAATTGGAGTGCTTTCACAGGCCAATCAAGTTCCGCTTCGCGCAAGCAAGCTCTTGAATGTTCTGTAATTAATTTGAACTCCGCAGGGTAGTGCTGTCGCTGCCGCAGGCACTACCTATTTAAAGCCCAGGGCCGGAGAGAGCGCCCGTTCTCTCCGGCTCATTTTTTTCTACTTATTCTTGTCACAATAAAAAGTTATGCCTATAAGACTTCATGTCAGAAAAATGGATTTCACGAAGAAGTGTACTCAAAGCGGGTTTAGTTGGAGCCGTAGGCGCAGGCCTTGGTGGTGCATGGTTTTTCAAATCAAAATATTATAGTGCACTAGCGGGTCTCGGTGCGACGGGCAGTGTAAATGGTGATCCGTCACCAATTTCAAAAATATTTGAAACATCAACTTTAAAAGATTACACAGGTGATGATCCACACCGCGCGCATCCGATTCTCTGGGATAAAACTGGGTTTTTAAAAAAGATAAATGGGCGACCATCCTCGTCTGAGAATACATCTGTTATTATTGTCGGTGGTGGAATAAGTGGTTTAGCGTCGGCTTATTATTTACGTGATCAAAAACCTATTTTATTAGAACAAGCTTCTCAGTTTGGCGGTAATTCAAAAGGTGAAAAATGGGAAGACATCTCTTATTCAATCGGTGCTGCGTATATCACCCGACCTAGTGTTGATTCTCCGGCCGCTTTACTACTCAAAGATTTAAATCTACTTGATTTTAGAAATGATGATTCTGGTAATGCACATGTACTTATGGGAAATGCGAAAAAAATAATTTCCCCATTTTGGAGTGGCGCAACTGATCCTGCGAGGGCTGCAGAGTTTAAATCTGTTCATAAAACGCTTATTGAATTTGGTGAGAAGACTTACCCGGATATTCCTTGGAACAAAGACTCAACCATTTCAAAAACTGAATACGATAAACTTGATCGCTTAAGTTTTGCTCAATGGTCGCAGAGTAAGTTTCAAAATCTTCATCCACATATCGCTGAGTTTTTTAATGAATATGCGTGGTCTGCATTTGCCGGTGGAGTAGATGAAATATCTGCCGCTCAAATGATTGGCTTTTTAGCCAGTGACCTTGTGGGTATTACTGTATTTCCTGGTGGCAATGCCGCAATCGCACAAGCAATGTATGAAAGATTAAAAAATACTTTGCCTGAAAATTCATTGCGCGCAAACTCACTGGTGCTTGATGTGCGAACTACATCTTCAGGAGTCGAAGTAACTTATACGCAAAACGGTGAGACAAAAACTATTTCTGCAAAAGCATGTGTGTTTGCTGCGCCTAAATTTGTTGCAAAACGTGTAATAGAAAATTTGCCAGCAACACAGCTTGAAGCTATGCAGAAAATAAAGTACCGGGCCTATCTTGTTGCGAATGTATTACTTAATAAAAAGTTTAAGTCTCCGTCTTATGATCTTTTTAGATTAACTCCTGCAACTATTACTGACCCAGCCGTTGATTCAAAGTCTCGCGCATTTACAGATGTTATTTTTGCAAGTTGGGCAGCAGCTGATAACTCGCAACGATCTGTACTGACACTTTATCATGGGTGTCCCTATGATGGTGCGCGGGGAGAACTTTACTCCATCGATTCTTTTTCAAATACGAAAGCACTATTTGAAAGTTCACTGCCAGATTTACTTTCTGCACTCTCACTTTCACAAAGTGATGTTGAAGATTTACGTATCACACGATGGGGACACGCACTTCCATTAGCCGAAAAAGGATTACTCGCAGATGGATTTCTTGAGCTTGCACATCAAGCTATCGAGAATCGAATTTTCTTTGCTCATCAAGACAATTGGGCGAACCCCTGTTTTGAGACGGCACTCTCGTCAGCTATTGACGCGACGAGTAAAACACTGCAAACAATAAAAATGTAAATAAAATTTTCTAGGTTAAAGTCTAGTTGTCTCCAACACTAGACGCGCTGCGCACAAGACGGAAGTCCTAACGCACCCTCAAGTTTCCAGGACCAAGGCCGAGAAGAATATTGAAAGTTGAGGCAGATCTAGAATCTCTCAAGAGCCTGTCCCGGTCTAAGAGACTCTAAAGCTTCCAAAAACTTTCATTGGTTAGGAGTTGGAATTTATTAGCTCGCCAACTTTGTACCTGGATGAAGGTCGAGCTATGTGGAACCCAAGAGAGAATTATTCTCAAAATGGGTAGGAGGCTTTATGGGCTTAAGAATTAATACAAACGTGGCGTCTTTAAATGCACAACGACAGTTGGGCGTTCAAGCAGCACGTAACGAACATGCGTTAGCCGCATTATCTTCAGGTAGCCGAATTGTTCGCGCTGCTGATGATGCTGCAGGTTTAGCGATCTCAGAAAATATCCGAGGACAACTCGGCGGTATGAAACAAGCACGCAACAACGCGTACAACGCAGTTTCACTGATTCAAGTAAGTGAAGGCGGTCTCAATGAAGTATCAAATATTTTGATTCGATTGAGAGAGTTGGGCGTTCAAGCTGCTTCAGACAACATCAGCGATGTTGAAAGAGGTTTCTTAAATACAGAAGCTCAACAATTAATTCAAGAAGGCGATCGTATCGCAAAAACAACACGTTTTGGTACAAAGCAATTACTTGATGGTTCAGGTGAAGAGTTGGAATATCAAGTAGGTGCGTTTGCTGGTCCAGATAACGTAATTAAATATAATATGAATGCTGATGCTCGCGCTGAAACACTCGGTTACGGGGGTCTAAGTGTTGGTGAAAAAGATGAAGCTCGTGAAACTTTACAAAAAGTTGACGATGCTCTCATTAAGGTTGGTAAACTCCGCGCAGATTTCGGAGCAGTTCAGAATCGTTTACAAGCAACTGTAAGTAACCTCGACATCCAAACAGAAAATTTGGCTGCTGGTAACTCACGTTTGCGTGATGCTGACATTGCAAAAGAAACCGCAGAGATTGCTCAATCTCAAGTGCTTCAGGCTGGTGCCGTGAGTGTTCTTGCTCAAGCAAACCAAGTACCTGCCCAAGCTCTAAAATTGATCGGTTGATTTGCAGAAATTAAAACGGTAATCGCGGGATCAAAATGATCCCGCGTGAACCGAAGTTTTCTCTGGTGCTAATTACAGATGTATGTAGCTCGAAGGCACTGGTTTGGAAAAAGTTTGCGAATGTGAAGTATGTTGCGAAGATGTAAAGCGGTGAGTGGTGTGAAGAATAAAGTTGCGAATACAATGAGTGATACGAAGATATAAAAGTTATGAATGCATGGAAAGCTGAGTTTGAGCAATGAAGTCTCGAGACAAATCCCTATAAGGGTTTAAACTATTGAGAGTAGACGCCCACAGTATGCTCTTGAGCCCGAACCCTGGCGACCCCCACAGTCCCAGGGTTTTTTTTATTTTTACGCATTTCTAATTGGTGCAATCTGAAATCTAGATAGCCGGTGCAACCAAAAAAATAGGTGATAGATTTATATTACTTACAACGCCTTATTCAATAAATTTCCGCGCGATTGGTCATGCTGGCGGTTTTTCAACATATACCAAAGCTCAGTATCGGGAATACGGCGAATTACTTTTCCTGTGGAATCTTCGACAAACACGACAACTCGTTTATCATTTCGCTCAACTCTAAACTGCAGATGATTTTCTTTTATACCTGGAAGATCTTTTAGAAGTTTAAGGGCATCTTGCAATTCAGAATCGGTAAATCGATGTTGCTCTGGCTGAGCATCACCACCACCGCCTTGTTGCGGATCCCTATCGGATGTATTCTGAGTTTTTCGACGATCAGTCTTCAGAATATCGATGGGAATTAGATTTCCTACAATTCCTTTTATATTCATCGCTCGAACCCGCCAATCATTTGGCGAGAATCTCCTGTTAATTAACTCGGATACTCCAGAGAATTAGTTAACTGGACTAGAGTCGATTTTTATAAAAACTTAAAATCCACATAAATTTTTAAACTCAAAAAAAAGCACCTAAAACTCAAAAATTCTGCGCGACATTACAAGTCACATTCAAATCGGTTAGCTCAAAAAACAGGTGGAGCTCGGGTTTTACCTGAACTCCACCCGAAGGTGGGCTAGAGGTCTAGCGTTTTTTATTAGGGCGCCAGACCCCCGCGATTCGATCAGTGAATTCGCTTTATCACCCGATGAGCTTTAGTGCTAATCCACCAACTTGGTTGGCTTGCGCTAATGTTGAGACGTTTGCATTCAAGAGCACATTATTACGTGTCATTTCTGCAGTTGCATTTGCAACGTCAGTGTCACGGATACGGCTGTTGGCTGCTGAGAGATTTTCATCTTGGATTCCTAAATTCTGAATCGTTGATTGTAAACGATTTTGTAGAGCTCCAAGATCGGCGCGTGTTTTGTTTACTCGAATTGAGGCTTCATCAAGTTGAGCTAATGAGCCTTGTGCGCCTTCTTTTGTTTTATAATCAATATCTGCGATCTCTAATGCATCAATAGTTGCGTTTGCAGCACCTGCATTAAAAGAGATGCGATCTTGAAAACCATTGTTGTTAACACCAACTTGGAAATCAAGCGTTTCACCTGTTCCATCTAAGAGTGCTTTTGTGCCAAACTTAGTTGTTAAAGCAATACGTTGTGATTCTGCTTTGAGTTGTTGAACTTCGACATCGATCATGCCGCGCTCACGATCACCCACTGTATCAGAAGAAGCTTGAACACCGAGTTCGCGCAAACGAACAATGATGTTACTGATCTCATTGAGACCACCTTCTGATGTTTGTACCAGTGAAATACCATCGCTGGCGTTACGTGACGCTTGACGGAAACCGCGAACTTGAGCTTTCAGTGTTTCACTGATTGCCAAACCTGCAGCATCATCACCTGATTTATTTATTCTGTTACCTGAAGCTAACTGCGCAGAAGAATTTTGAACTTCCCTCTGTGTGTTGCCAAGTGTACGTTGCGCGTTGATTGAGGCGATATTAGTTGATATGCGTAAGCCCATGGTATTACCCCCCTAAAAGGCTAACGTCATCCATAACACTTTCATTGCTGACCCAGCCCACCCGGGTCTAGCAAATGAAATCTGACATCCAGTCAAGCTTGTTAAACAAAAACATTGCTTTCCTAGAAGTCATGAGTACTTCGGTTTTGAGACTTTGTTTCGTACTACTTGCAACTGCTCTTCGACAACTTCTTCTTGAATACTGCCTTCGAACTTCTTTACTGCCTTTGTACTACTTCATGAGGTCTCTTACTTCTTTCCCTCATTAACTTCACTAATCTATTCGGCGAGTGTGCAAATCACTAAAGCCGAGTCGTGCAGTTCTAGACTGACGTCATATAACTTCTAGACTGACGTCTCGAAATTTTTTGAAATTTCCTCGACTGAAGAATGGAAACTCAAGACCTGTGTCGAGCAAATTGAAAGTACATCTAGAATTGTAAATCTAAAATGGGGAAGAATTTACTCTTTTTATACTTTTCTAAGTATTTTTTAATTCGAGAAGTACGTCCTGTTAGATTTTTGGCTCTAGAAAAACACTTTTTTCAGAGACAATAATCTCATGAACACCCACGTGTCAGGAGGACTGTTTGGGTATTAGCTTCGGATCAATCAACACAGGTTTACCTCCCAACATAGTTAAGCAACTTGTTGAGGCGGAGCGTATGCCACTCAAGGCTCTTGAAGCGCGCAAAGGTAAAGAGCAAGAGAAGCTAAAGCTCGTTGATGATCTCACAAGTAAAGTGCGAGAGATTGCAAGTGGACTACGTGAGCTTGGAAGTACACGTGGATTTTCTGATATTAAAATCGAAACGGGTGATCCAAATGTAGTTGCTGCTACTGCAGAAAAAGGTGTGGCTCAAAAAGGCAATTACATGGTTGAAGTTATGAAGCTTGCCCATAAGACTGCAGCTGCGAGTAATGGTTTTCCTGATAAAAATGAAACACAAGTTGGGGTTGGATATTTAAAAATCAAAGATGCTTCAGGTGGTGCACGTGAAGTTTACGTTGATAAGAATAACAACACACTTGAAGGCTTGGCCAAACTTATCAATGCAAAGAGTTTGGGCGTTCAAGCTTCAGTCATTCAAGACAATACTGATAAAGATTATCCTTACCGACTACTCCTAACTGGAAAAGGAATTGGTGAGGGTGGTGGAGTTGAGTTTCCTACATTTTATTTTCTTGATGGGGATCAAGATTTTTATATGGAGAAAGAGCGCCCTGCTGAAAATGGGCGTGTCAAAGTTGATGGTTTTGAATTTGAAATTACTGATAATAATTTAAAAGACGTCATCCCAGGAATCTCACTTCAATTAAGGCAAGCCGCACCTGGTAGAGAAATTTTTGTCGATGTTGGCGAAGACCGTGAAGTTATTTTGGGTAAGGTAAAAAAGTTTGTTGATGGAATGAACGGAGTATTTGCATTTATTCAACAACAAAACGCACTTGATAAAGACTCTGATACAACACGTACGCTAGGTGGCGATAGCCTATTAAGAAATATTGAAAATCGTTTTAGAAACACACTTCAAAATCCTGTTTATGCTGCCAAGGGCGGTATTAAGTATTTAGCCGAAACAGGAATTTCATTCGCGCGTAACGGACAATTACAATTTGATGAAGAAAAATTTAACGCTGCAGTAGCTAGAGATTTAGAGGGGCTTCAAGAATTTTTCGTCGGAGACAATCTTAGTTACGGTCTTATTCCTCAGGTGAAGATGGTCATCGGGCAAATGATCGATACAGGTACGGGGCCACTTCTACAACGATCAAAGGGTATCAAAGATAAGATCACACAGTTTGATCAGCAGATTGCAAATAAAGAACGAATGCTCCAGCAAAAAGAGGCGCAGCTCAAGCAACAGTTTGCGCGGCTCGAAGAGACAATGTCGAAATTGAAATCTCAAGGTTCATTTTTGCAAGCTAAAATGGGTGGCCCCGCAATAAGCGGATTTAATTTACAAGAAGCTTAATGAGTAACAACAGAATTAAGGGAGAGTTAATAAGAGCATGAGTCAGAATAAAGCGTTGCAAAAGTATAAGCAAACCTCAGTCACCAGTGCGAGTCGTGAGAAATTGCTGCTCATGATGTACGAGGGTGCAATTAAGTTTACAAAAAAAGCAGTCATTGCTTGTGAAGCAAAAAATATTGGTGATCGTGGCCTCTATATCGGTAAGGCCTATGACATAATTATGGAATTAAACAACACCTTGAATTTTGAAGTGGGTGGTGAAATAGCAAAAAATTTAGAACAGCTGTACATGTTTATGACCGATCAACTGACTCAAGCAAATATTACGGGTGACGCTAATAAACTGCATGTAGTTTTAAAACTTCTTAATACCCTCAACGAAGGCTGGATTAAGGCCATTGATAGTCTGAAAAAACAAAAAACTGATTCACTAGGGAGCGATCGATGACAAAAACAATTAAATTAATAGAAGAGAAAAATACATATCTCGAAAAATTTTTAGGATTAAACCGTGAATGGCTAGGGCGGTTGGCAGTTGGTGATTTTGGCGATCTTGAAAGTTTTAGGGAAAATCGCGAAAATATTCTAAACATCGTGAAACACATTGATGTGCTTGTGGATACTCAGTCCCAAACAATAGATGCTCAAGATGTAGATACTACAACTCGCTATCGTCTTAATGAATTGTTGGATCATAAAGATTTATTAGTAAAAGCAATTTTAACTCAGGATTTAGATATTATGCAGTTTATTGAAACTGCCAAATCTCAAATCATTATTGAGCTCAGAAATGTAAGACAAGGCAGAAAAACACTTAGCTCATATAAAAGTGAGAAGAAAAATAGTGAATCCCTAGATGAGAAAGCATAATTGACGTCAATATTTTGACATCCAGTTGGTGTCATGGCGGCTTTCTTATGTTGGAAACAAACTTTAGTCTTGTAGAAATCAGCTCTGCTAAATTATAGGCCCATTTAAAATTTTTATGACTCTGGCACTTCCATTGCTCACTAGAGGTAATGGAGGTGTTATGGATAAAACTCTAGACCAGTCCGATGACCAGGAAAAATCATTTCGATTTGTGTTACAAGAGCGATCGGACGTTGAAAAATTCGCGCAGCTTAAGGTCATCCGTGACATCGACGAAGCTTTGCAAAATTTTGATGAAACAGACGAAGACACCTCAATTAAATTTGTTGTAAAAACTCAAGTTACCCCAGTTGAGCCACCACCTATACCTACAGATCTTGAAGTGCATGGTTATCTGTTACAAAATGCGCTTCTGCTGGTTGATTGTGGTGAGTTTAGTTTGGCGCGCAATGTGTTGGGCGATATTTTACGCCGCAATAACAATCATGTTGATGCTATTCGGTGGATGGGCTGGTGTTTCAAGCAAGAGAATCAATTGGATAATGCACGTAAATGTTATGAGCAACTTGTTCAAAGGCGAGTGACTGAGCAAGATCTTTTTGAACTTGGTGAAATATACTATTTACTGAAGCGTGATGCCGATGCTCAATCGACATGGCTTGATGCGCTTGGGCAGTGTGATGCTGAAAGTCCACGACTTTTTGATCTGCACAAAAATTTGGGAAATGTTTTTACGCGACTTGCAGATTATGAAAGTGCAGAGGAGAACTATAATAAAGCTCTGACCATTCGACCTCTTTCAGATATTTTGAATGTAAACCTTGGATCCTTAAATTTTCAAAGAGCCCAATATACACAGGCATTAGAATATTTCAAAAAAGGCTTAGAGTTAAATCCATTTAATGACCGAGCTTGGTGTGGTGTAGCGCTTGTTGCTCGTGAAATGAAAGACGATGAATGGGCGCTTTCTGTACTACTTCGCTGTCTAGATATTAACCCGCATAATCAAGTTGCATTGCAGGTGTTGATAAGTTGGGGACAAACCGATTGTGATTGGTCAGTGGCTATCGAAAGAGTTCATGTGTATTTAGAAAATAATCAAGATGATGGTGAAATGATTTACTCTCTTGCGGGCCTTTATTTTCAGACAGGTTCGTTAATTGAAGCAGAATTAGAGTTAACTCGTTTAGATGTTCTGCATCCAGGTCGCACGGACGTACAAGAACTTAAAGAGCTAATAATGAAAAAGAAAGAAGCTAGCTTATGAGTTCAATGGCGCCCTTGGAATTTTTGAATTCCAAACAGGGGTGGATCCCAGTTGTGAATGGAACATTATTGCATTCATCTGTGAATCCTGAAAAAGAAGCCATAAGTTTTATCGATGCTGAATGGTCAAAAATTAATTCACTCAAATCTTTAATCGTATTAGGCGTGGGTGGTGGATTCCACATACGTGAACTTTTAAAGCGCAAAAAATTTCATATAGTGATTATAGATTCAAATCGCGAATTAGTCGATGCAATCATTGAAAAACAGCCTGAATTTTTAGGAAGTGCTGAAATATTGGCGGGTGTTCCCCCAGCACAAATATGTCGAGAGCCCTCAGTTATAAAAGCGCTGAGCGGTTCTTATTGTATTTTAAGACATCCAGCATCTGTACGTGTTGCGCCGTTTTATTACACCGCTATTTCACAAATCTTAAACCAACGTACACTTACAAATTTGCGAGAATTGTCACAGGGTAATATTCCATTGCAGAGATTTTTAGAGTCTCTAAATATCGCAAGTGATCAAATTCTAACTCTTCCAATGGTCGAAGAGGCCATGTCGCGACGACAAAGCGAAATGGAAAAAGAAGGTCTTATCTGGATGGCCATGAGAGAGTTGGTGTTATGAAGATTCTGGTCATCAGTCTTTTGCGGCTCGGCGATATACTGATGGCAACATCAGTTTTAAGAAGTTTGCGTCGGGAATACCCAGGTGCAGAACTACATGTTTTGATTAATGGGCAATTTCAATCTGTCGCAAATATTATTCCCTTTGTGAACAAAGTGTATTCTTTTGATCGTGCTGGTATTCAGCAAATTCTTGGTTCTCAAGACAGAAATATTTTAGAAGCATATTTTCGTATAGAAGATCTCGTTGAGCAGTTACAAACTGAGGGTTATGATCAAGTTGTAAATCTCACTCACAATAGACTTAGCGGATGGATGACCGCACTCATCGCATGCCCGAATACGCGTGGTGTTGTATTTGGGGTTAATGGAAAATTCTCTGTGGGTTCAGGTTGGTTTGAGTACCTAAATGATTTTACTGACCCAAGCAGTGATAATGTTTTTCATTTTGTTGATGTGTTTCATTATGGTGCGGGCCTCAGTGGCGCTGATAGGCGCATTGAACTTCTCGAGACAAAAGCGGGTGCTGCTTTTGCTGAACAAACATACACAAAATATGCTGATAAAAAAAGAATCCTGATTCAAGCGTGCAGTAATGAAAATAAAAAAACACTTGCTCCTAAAAAATGGAATAAACTCATTCGGGTTTTACAAAATCTTGAGCCTGGAATTCAAGTATTCATACTTGGAGCGCCCAATGAAAAAGAAGCCGTTGCTGCAATCTGTGCAGATAATCCACGTTTGATTCCTGTTATTTGTAATCTTGAACAGGCGTATAGTTTAATCAAGCAAGGTCATTTGCTTATTACTGTAGATACCAGCATTAAACATATTGCCGCAGCCACTAAAATAAAAATTTTAGAAATAAGTGTTGGAAGTTCTGAATATCGTAAAACCGGGGCTTACACGCCGGGAGCTGTAATTCTTCAGGGAGTCGTACCCTGCGCCCCGTGTTCCCACAGAGGGGGTTGCACCCAGCCAACACACGAGTGTGCCGAAAAAATTTCAGCTGAAATGGTGGCGATGGTTGCAAGTGGCATGCTGAGACAAGATGAAATGGCGCTAAGAACTTTGGCCCATGAGTATAAAGATGAGGTTTTACTTCTTAAAACTCATGTCAATAGTCGCGGTGATTGGGCGGCTTATCCGCTGGCAGAGAGTTTCTCTGCAAAAGAAATCAATAGTTGGATTGATCGCGCTAGCTTTAAACTTTATCTCCAAAAAACACACGAGAAAGCTGTTGGTGAATACGGTACTGAAGGGTTAGAGCTTAAACAATTGTTAGAAAATATATTTCCAGATCGGGCCAAACAAGACTGGGTAACCGAATTAAAGTCACTTGAGAAGAATGTTACTTGGTTTGAAACTCAAGTGGGTGAATTTCTCAATAAACTCAAAAGTCTTTTGGGTGCTATGCATGAACCTTCTCGCTTTTCTCAGTACATCGTAGAGCTTGAAGAATTTTGTGTTCAAGCAGAACAGTCAAATTATTTTAAGAGTTACAGTCGTCAACTTTTGCTCAGCATAAAAGATTCAAGTGCCGATAATAATCAATTTCAAGTAGTAAAAAAATTAAGAGAAAAATTATCGCATGCTCATCAAAGAACAAAAATAGAACTTAAACTCATACGCGGGCTTCAAACAGGCTTCATGGAGATAATATGACCCCAAAAAGTGATCTCAAGATGTATTTGCAAGGTACTCTCAAAGAGTTAAATAAACTCTCTGCTCAAATTCGCGATACTCAAGATTATTCAGAACATGCTGAGTATATTTTAACTCTTCGCGAATTAATCCTTGAACAAATTGAAGGCGCTACCAATGAAAATTCTAATAATCCAACTCACGCGACTCGGTGATATTCTCTGCACGTTGCCAGTAGTTTCGGCAATAAAGAGACAGTATCCTCAAGCCCAAATACATTTGCTCGTGCGGCAGCGTTTTGCCATCGCCGCTGAAAACGCACGTTTTGTTGATCATCTTTGGAAGTTAGATGCAGTAAAACTTTTAGGACCACTTATGACTGAGAAGAGTGGTGTTTCTGAGAGCATTGAACATTTGAGTGAGACGATCAACCATTTGCGTTCAGAAAAGTTCGATCGCATAATAAATTTATCTTTTTCACCTTCGAGTAGTTTTATTACTCATTTGATCGCACAAGAAAAAATTCCGGTGAGTGGGTATACACGAACTCAAGATCTTTTCTTGCGAATCCAAGATCCGGCAAGTCAATATTTTCGTTCACAGGTGGGTGTTGACCGCAGCAATCGAATTCACGTTTCAGATCTTTTTGCTTGGATTGCTGGTGTAGAGTTAACCAAGTCTGATTGGCACTCGTCATTGAGTGCTACTGATTCATTTAAACGTGAAGGCATTGTTTGTCATTTGGGTGCGAGTCAAAGTCAAAAAACATGGCCAGCCGATTCTTGGTCTGCACTTATTCGTCGTTTAACTCAGGGTTTAAATAAACAAGTCACATTGGTTGGAACAGCATCTGAAAAAGAGTTCGCTGATGAAGTCGTCTTGCAAACAGGTCTTCATAATCTAATAAATTTAGTTGGAATGACAAATTTTTCTGAACTGACGCGCACAATTCAAAGTGCTGAGTTATTTGTCGGAGCTGATAGTGGCCCTTTACATATTGCCAGCCAGGCAAATACAAAATCAGTCAATTTAAGTGTGGGCAACGTTCGATTCTGGGAGACGGGCCCCGTTGTTACGGGCAGCAGAGTTTTAGTAAGTAAGCAACCTCAGTTTTTAATGTCAGATTTTGTTTTTGAAAATATTGAGGGCATCTTGACTCATCAAACTCCCCTGGATGGTGTTATTGAATGCATTGAATCTCAAGGTGTTCGCTATAAAATCCATGGAAAAAATCAAACTCCAGATTATTGGGAGGTGGTGGAGTATATTTATTTTGGAGGACCTCAACCAAAGTGGAGCGCTGATCTTCAAGAGGCGCTTATGCAAATTAACGAAGTTTGCAAAATGGCACTCACTCAGTTGGCGGCCCTGTATGCCGCTCCCGCAAAAGTTGAAATTATTGGTGTCATGGATCGAATGGATGAGTTGTTGATACTTATGAAAAAGACAATTCCTCCTTTGGCTCCATTGCTAGATGCATTTTCTAGTGAGAAAGAAAACATACCTCCCGGATCTCGAGAAGAAATATTTTATCAAACCAAGCAGTGTTACGAAAGGTTGCGTCTTAGAAGTGTGACTTTTAAGAACGATAACCAATCGAAAGGAATCGAAAATGAAAACAAAAATTTGGAACCATGAACAATTAATTGAGTCTTATCCTGCGGCTCTATCTTTGAAAGATGTACTTGCTCAGTTTAATATCGAAGCAGATTCTGATGGTCATGTTGTTTGTGAAGTATCAGTAAATGGCATTGTCCTTGATGAAGAAACCGAAATACAATTTGGAGGCAATGCACTTAGTGAAATTCAAACTATAAGTGTAAAAACACAAGACCCATTGATCTTGCTCGACGAAAGTCTTGTAAGTTCTAATGAATACATCAATCGCATTCTCATTGCTTTAGAGCATTCATCTCAACTGTTTAGGTCTGAGGCTATTCATGAAGCTCATACCTACTATCGAGGTTGTGTAGAGGGAACCCAGTGGTTTATAGAGATGATCACGCATTATAAATCTGCCTATCAAGGTCTCAAAGGAACTCTCTCTGCCAATTGGTTGGAACTAGAGCAGGCGATGATATTGGTTTTAGAGCAGATTTTTGATGCCTATAAAGAAAAGAATTATATTTTGGTCGCCGATCTTTTAGAATACGATCTGATAACGATTTTTCATCGTTGGCAACAGGAGTTGTCACAATCAGGAAATAGCAGGAATAGTGGACAGCGAGCAGGAAGCGAATCAGTTAAAGAAGTCTCAGCCTAAAGTTCTCTTTGTTGATGACGAAGAATCGATTCTTGCCGCCGCACGCAGACTCTTTCGCGGCAAACCCATTGAAGTACTGACTGCGTCTTCACCTCATGAAGCCTTAAAGCTTTTAGAAAAAGAAGATTGCTGGGTCATCATTTCTGATTACCGCATGCCAGAAATGACTGGTACTGAACTACTTGAACAAGTTAAAAAAAAATCACCCCAGGTGAGTCGTTTAATGCTCACGGGTTTTTTAGAACTGCCCATCGTACATGAAGCCGTCAACCGTGCATCGGTTTTTCGTTTCATCACCAAACCTTGGGATGAAACTGATTTGTTGTTGGGTGTTGAAACAGCTATTCAGCATTCAGGGCGCCAACGCACCAATGCGCATTTAATTCACGAAATTAGTGCGCAAAATCGAAAATTAGAAGAATTCACTCAAAATCTTGAAACTGAAGTCCTTAATCGCACACAAGGCATTGATGAAAGTAAAAAAATGGCCGAGGGTAAACAACGCTTGGTGCGTGATCTTACAGGTTTTGTAAAAAATCTCTCCATCGTCAACAATGTACCGGCGTTGTATGAGGTGATTTATAATGAATTGAGAAAATTTTCAGGCGTTTCAGTTCCTTGTTACATGCTTGTTTTAGATGGTAATGAAGGTGGTAAACTTTATTGGATCCAATCTCGTACTCTTCATGAAAGATATATTAAATCTGTTCCAAAACAATTTCACTCACTCTCTGTAAGAACATCTTCAGCTGAAGATCGGCGTTGGTGGATCGAACAAACAAAAAAAGAATGTCATGAGTTAGTAGCTATTCCCGTGCGCACGCGGGAGGCCCATGCATCAATGCCAGCAGCAGTATTATTTGCTGAGCATAGTTTAGAATCAGCTCAGTTGACTGAATTTTTAGATCGCATCACTGAACGTTTACAGCCGGTGTCTATTGTACTTGATAATATTTTACTCAGAGAACAATTGGTTGCAGCGACTCGCCAGTGGGAGGCAACATTTAATGGTTTTAATGATCCCATTGCTGTAGTTGATCAAAACGAGCGTGTCATCAGGGCCAACAGTAGTTTTTTTAAAGAAGGTGTTCAAGCAACTGAACCCACATCGAATCTCGTTCGCTCAGTGAATAATAAAACTTTTCGTCTCAATAGTTATCCTATTAATAATGAGAGTGATGAGCATGGGCAGGTATTGAGAGTTGTTAATCACTACATGGATGTCAGTAATGAACGTGAACTCTATATGCGCCTTGTACAATCAGAAAAACTTGCTGCAGTGGGTTTGCTTGCCGGAAACATTGCGCATGAATTAAATAACCCACTCTCTGGAATCATCGCTTTGGCACAAATTCTTCAAAAAGAACTGCCCGCTACTGATCCACATACTACAGATCTTGCTGAGACAGAAAAAGCTGCGTTTCGTTGCCAGCTCATCATCAAGAATCTTCTAAATTTTAGTGAACCTTCAAATGACAATATCGAATTGATCAATGTGAATGAGGTTGTTGAAAGTACAATGCCACTTTTAAAAACGGCTCTTCGCATGCAGAGCCTACATACTTATTACGAAGAGGGCTTAGGAACGGTAAAGTTTCAAACCAGTCAGCTTCAACAAGTTATATTTAATCTTATTAACAATGCCTGTCAGGCAATGAATGATGGTGGTGTGTTAACGATCAAGACATGGAAACAGGGCAGTCATATTTGCATTTCAATTACTGATACCGGTCCTGGAATTCCTGATGAAATTCAGAGTCAAATTTTTGAACCATTTTTTACAACTAAGGGAGAAGGAGCTGGTACGGGCTTGGGCCTCTCGGTGAGTAAAAATATTATTGAAAAATTCGGCGGCTTGTTAAAATTAAATAGCACTGTGGGTCAAGGTACTACCTTTACCATAATGCTTCCTTCTGGCAGACTCAATTAAGTGAAAGCATTTAAGGTTCTTGTTGTTGATGATGAAATCATCGTGGCTAAAGCACTGTCTCGCGCTTTTGCGTCACGTGGTCATAGTGTCGCTATTGCTCATACGGGTGAAGAGGGTGTTGATAAATGGCAAGAGTTCTCACCCCAAGTTGTGCTACTTGATGTGGTTATGCCCGGGCTCACGGGGCCTCAAGTAATTGAAGAATATAAGCGAAGATCTACTACAGATGAGCAACTTTCTCCTGCACAGATCATATTGATGACAGCTCATTCAGGTATCAAAGGGCGTGAAGCTGCAATGGAATTGGGTGCTCACGATTTTATTCAAAAGCCATTTGAGAATATTTTTGAATTGGTTGAACGTGTAGAGACACTTCTTGGCAAAGCTGAGCAAATTTAGTATTTAAAACCATGCGAATTATCTCTGGAAAATTCAAGGGCCACCGGCTTGTTACTTTTGACAAAGATCATATTCGACCTACTACAGATCGTGTAAAAGAAAGCCTCTTTAATATTATAGCCGTAGATGTCGAAGGTGCCCGTGTATTAGATCTCTACGCAGGAACTGGAAATTTGAGTTGGGAGGCCCTCTCAAGGGGCGCTCATGAGGTTGTCATGGTAGAAAGTAGTATAAAATCTATTCAGATTATCCGGCAAAATCAGACATTATTGAAAATTGATGAGGGTGTTGAAATTGTCAAAGATGAGGCTATTCATTTTTTAGATCATTATGTGGGAAATGAATTTGACCTGGTATTTATTGACCCACCATTTCCTTCAAAAATTTGTATAAAAACATTAGAAGCCTTAAGTAAAAGTACTGCGGCGACTACTAAAACGCGGGTCATGATTGAGCATTCAAAGCATGAACCATTACCCGATGAGGTTGGTGGCCTCAGACGCGTTGACAGCCGTAATTATGGTGATAAACTTCTGGCGTTTTACCAGAAGTGTGAGGAGTCTAATGGTTCATAAAGTGACTGCTGTTTATCCTGGGAGTTTTGATCCGCCAACACTTGGGCATATCGACGTTATTGAAAGGGCTGCAAAAATTTTTGGTGGCCTTTGTGTCGTTGTTGCTAACAGTTCAAGAAAAGATGCGCTTTTTTCTGCTTCTGAACGCAAAGTTCTTTTAGAAAAATCAGTAAAACATTTAAAAAATGTCGTTGTAGATATTCATGACGGTCTCACAGTTGATTACATGAAAAAAATTAAATCACGAGTTATTATCAGGGGCTTAAGAGCTGTTTCTGATTTTGAATATGAATTGGCAATGGCTACTATGAATAGAAAACTCTACCCCAAGATTGAAACGTTTATCATGATGACGGGTGAAAATTATTATTACATTGCCTCACACACAGTAAAAGAAGTTGCACTTCATGGTGGTGATGTTTCTCAACTTGTTCCAAAACCTGTCGTTGATGCTTTGAAAAAGAAGTTACACAAAAAGAGGTAATCTATGCTTTCAGACCGCGCTCAAAAGATGAAACCTTCCGCCACGATGGCCCTGAACACGAAGGCTCAAGAACTCACAAAAGCTGGCAGAGATATCGTAAGTCTTGCCATTGGTGAACCCGATTGGGATACCTTTGAATTTATCAAAATAGCAGCAAAAAAATCTTTAGATGAAGGATTCACAAAATATACTCCAGCTGCTGGAATCCCTGACTTGCGCTCGGCGGTGGTGGAGCGTACTAAATTAGATTTAGGATTAAGTTATGAACCCAATCAATGCATGATTGGTATTGGTGCCAAACAAGTTATTTTTAATGCCCTTCAGGTTTTATGTAATCCGGGTGATGAAGTTATTATTCCGGCACCTTATTGGGTGAGTTATCCTACAATGGCTGAACTAGCAGATGCAAAACCTGTGATTCCTGTTTGCCCACGTGAAACAAATTTTAAACTTACCCCTGATCTTTTAAAACGTTCATTGACAGCAAAATCAAAAGTTTTAATTTTAAATTCGCCTAATAATCCAACGGGTCAAGTTTATAGTGAGCAAGAACTTAGAGATTTAGCAGCGGTTTTAGAACTCACAGGTGTTTGGGTCATCAGCGATGATATATATGACAAAATGATTTACGACGGTTCTAAAATTGCGCCAAACATTGCCTGCGTAAGTGAAAAATTACGAGGTCGCGTTTTACTCGCAAACTCAGTTAGTAAAACGTACAGCATGACGGGGTGGCGCATTGGTTCATTAGTTGGTGATAAAAAAGTCATCGATGCATGTGCAAATTATCAAAGTCAGAGTGCAAGTTGTGGTGTTGCTTTTGCTCAAAAAGCAGCGGTCGCCGCATTGCGCGGGCCACAAGAAGAAGTCCAAAAAGCCATGAAAGAATTAGCGAGTCGACGTGATTCAGCAATTAAAATTTTACGCACAGTTGAAGATTTAGATGTTGTAGAACCACTAGGCGCATTTTATATTTTTCCTAATATTTCAAAAGTATTTGGAAGAAAAACTCCGGCTGGGCAAGTTATCAACAATTCTACAGAGTTCTGTTCAAGTCTTATCGATGCAGAAGGTGTCGTAACAGTACCTGGTGTTGAATTTGGGATGGAAGGTTGCCTGCGCCTAACCTATACACTCAAAGAAGAGCGTATCGTTGAAGGTATGAAACGCATTAAACGATTTGTTGAGTCTTTACGCTGACCGTAAGTCCAGTAAATTCAAAGAAATTGCGGGACTAACTATAAAATCGTAAACTTAAAGCAGGAGGGTTCACGGATGGGCCTACTGATTCTTCTTCAAGTCGCGCTCGACTTGGCTTTTATTGCAATAGTAAGTTGCTTACTCATTGAGAGATCACGCACAAGAAATGCAGAAGATCCTCGAATGAGTAAAGGACTTCAACTTCTCACAAGCAAAATTGCAATTCTTCAAGATCTCATGGATCGCAGTGAAACCATCGGTCGACAACTTACTCAAATCATTGATGGCAAACAACAAGATGTACAAGAGCGTGTTGAGGATATTGAAAGACATCTTCATAAAGTACAGACAGCTATTGAGAAATCACAAGAAGTAGCAAAAATATTTCAAGACAGAATTCCACATCAAGAAATCATCGAGCGACAAACTACGGTTAAGTATTTACAGGCCGCTAAACTTGCAAACCAAGGTTTTTCCACTGAGGATATCTCAAGACAAGTAGATATTCCTCAAGGCGAATTAGAACTTATTATTAAGCTCAATCGCGATCGACTTGTTGTCGATAAAGAACCCGTTTGGCTCAATGATTCACAAAACACCCCTGCTGAAGAAGCCATCACCACAACGCAGCAGCATAATCCATTATTAGATGTATATCAAAAATCAATAAAGCCAGAGCAGACTCAAGTAATAACCCAAAGCACACAAAGCCAAAGTTTAGCATCTTCAACAAAGATGGGGCCTCCTAAATCACCTGAAGAAGCTCTTCAGCAAGCAACGATCGCAAGAGCACAGGCCCGTGCACGTGCAAAAATGCAGGTAGAAGAAGTAAATGAAACGCGCGGCACCGTATTCACACAAGAACAAGCACTCGGGCAAAACGAAATTAAACCAGTCATCTTCAAAAGAATCTCAATTATTGATGACTTAGGGTAAGCATGAAACCACACTTGAGAAACTTACGAAAAGGACAACTTGTTTGGGCGATCGTTGAAGAGAATATCGCCAAGAGTGAGGTCATCATTAATTTTAATGGTGATCTTGTGCGTGTGCTTAATCTAAGTGCAAGAATTCTTCGTGCGGGTCAAAGAGTGAACTTAAAAGTTGATTGTGTTCATCCTTTAAAATTAAAGCTTATGCCAAGTGTTATTTCTTCGAAGCGAAATTCTCGCAATTTAGACGTTACAATTTAAAAAAATTAAGCTTCGAGGATAAAATCCCAACGGATCTTAATTGTTCCGTCAGCTTCTACAATTCCACTTGGTGGATTCGGAAACGGTGCGGCTGCTTGAAACGCTTCAATTGCGGCATCATCGAGATCTTTTAATCCGGATGCTCCCAGAACCTGAACTCGTACGAGTTTACCCTTATTATCAAGTGTGATCACAAGACGAGTAATGCGGTCTTCTTCTGAGGCAAGGTGTCTTCCGCTCATAAATAAGCGTGCAACTTTTTCTTTTATCTTGGGTTCCCAAAACATACGTAAGCGTTCTTTGATACGTGAATAGTAAGTGTAATATACAAATTCTCGTGAACTCAAAAGGGTTTGCGGCCCAGTGAGCATATCTTTTAGGTGATCGTCGGTTTGGCTTCGTGGCCCTGGATTTGAAACACCACTTGGTATTTTATCCCACTGAAATCGCGGCTTCAGGGCAGAGAGTTTTGGAAGTTCAATGTCGCCATCAAGGTTTTCACTTTTTTCTTCAGTAGCAGATTTTTGTTTTTTATTTTCTGCCACTTCTTGTTGGGGTTTGTTTTCTTTTTTCGCTTCCCCTTCTTTGGCATCGTTTTGAAATTTACCAGTATGTTCAGCGCGGGTTTCTTCAGCGACACGTTGGTTGTGGCGAGATAAATATTTTGCTTTGTCGTCAATTTCATCATTAATCTGTTGTTCACTTTGCTCAACGATTTGGCGAGCTCTGTCTTGCAAAACTTTGTCAGTCAGGTTGTTATCGACGATAGAAATCTCAATTGCCTCAGGTTTTGTAGGAGTTTTTGCTACAAAATAGACCCATAAACCAGTTCCAAAGTGTAGGAAGAGGGAGACAAATAATCCAAGAATAAAGAGGTTCTTCTGCCAGCGTTTCATATGTGTTATATCGTCAATTTTAAACCCGAAGTTGAGTCTTCACCAAAACCTTTTCGGCTCCAAAAAAGAACTAGTCGTTTGTCTGAAACGCTTGCCTGGTGTTGATTTCAGATGGTGCATAATGCCTGCGATTTAGCGGCGCACAATTGCTAGTTTGTTTTTTCCCTGTTACTATTTAGTAATGCGACTCAAAGTAGCTGGCGTAACAGACGTAGGTCTCAAGCGCGAAAATAATCAGGATTATTTTTTAGTTGTAGATGATTTGGGCCTCTATGTTGTCGCTGATGGAATGGGCGGCCATCAAGGAGGAGAAGTCGCTAGTAAACTTGCTGCGCAAACAATCGAAGAAGTGGTGCGTAAAAGTTGGAAAGAAGATCAAGGTGTAAGCCCTTATGATCTTTTACAACGCGCCTACACTTCAGCGAGCAAAAATATTTATGAAATGAGTCAGAGTAATTCCAACCTAAAAGGAATGGGTACAACAGCTGTTACTGTTCTCATGCGCAATAATAAGCTCTTCATTGGTAACGTAGGTGATAGCCGCGTTTACTTGATTCATCCTCCGTATATTTGGCAAATGACTGATGATCATTCGTTACTCAACGAACAAATTCGCGCAGGATTAATTAAGCCAGAAAATGCTCCTCAATTTATGGCAAAAAATGTGATCACGAGGTCTGTCGGTTTTGAAAGGGTAGTCCATTGTGATGTGCTTGAACGGGAGCTTCAAGAGGGTGATTATATCTTAATGTGTTCAGACGGTTTGAGTGGGCAAGTGACAGATCGTCGTATTTGCGACATTTGTCTAACAATACCTTTTGACGATGTTGCGCCGCGTTTAATTGAAGAGGCCAAGCGTAATGGTGGTGATGATAACATTTCTGCCATCTTCATACAGGTTGTGACTTGACACTTCATTGCAATGAGTCAAGATAGTAGTAGGGCTTATGAAATTGACTCATTTGACCGATGTAGATACATAAAGTAATTAGACAATTTCAAAATTAGTGTGGGGGATTGTTGGACAATAAATTTATCACCATCATGGTGATTCCTGACAGAAAAAGCAAAGTACATAAGCGTGTATTTTCTGCCAGTCACTTCAAGCTTTTTGTATGGTCCGTGGCTGTAGGCTTTGTTATTTTAGCCGCTGTCATTGTGGATTATATCAGTCTACTTTCTCAAAGCATTGAGAACAAAAGACTCCATGCCGAAAATTCTGAGCTCCGTTCTCAATTTCAAGTCGTTGAAGGAAAACTCAATAGTCTTGAGAATGCTCTAGATCGCATTAAAACTTTCTCAACAAAACTAAAGTTAATCACAGCGGTTAATGATCCTGATCGTGGGTTAAATTTAGCCATGGGTCCTCTGTCTCGTTCACGTGCAGAGGCTGAAGAGCTTGGTGAAAATGATGCTGAACGTACACCCGCATCGCAATTGGTTGATGAGCCAGTATTTAAGCCTAAATCACTTCAAGATTTATCTAACGGTGAATTAGCTCGAGAAGAAGATCACGATTACACAAAACTCAGTATTCGTATTGATCAAGTGACCAAGCAAAGTGCTTTACGAGAACAAGGTGTTTTAGAATTATGGGAGCTTTTACAAGATCGCTCAGCACTTCTTGCTGCGACTCCTTCATCTAAACCAACACAAGGTTGGTACACATCTCGTTTCGGTTACCGACTTTCTCCACACACTGATAAACCCATGATGCATGAAGGTCTTGATATCGCTGCGGCCCCTGGAACACCTGTGCATACAACAGCCGACGGTATCGTTACTTTTGCAGGTTATGACGCTGGTTATGGAAAACTTATTATCATTGATCATGGTTATGGTGTTGAAACACGCTATGGCCATAATTCACAAATCAATGTGGCCTACGGACAAAAACTTCGTCACGGCGATGTGATTGGTGCGGTCGGAAATACAGGTAGATCAACCGGCCCTCACGTTCATTACGAAGTGCGAGTAAATGGACAGCCCATTGATCCTCTCAACTATATTCTTGAAGAATAATTTCTTAACATAAAATGAAAAGAGCCGACAAATTGTGCCGGCTCTTTGGTAAATCGCTTCGCGCTCTGGCGAAGCTGTTGTATTCGAATTTAATCTTAGCGCTTGCTGTATTGATAGCGCGCACGAGCACCACGTTGACCGTATTTTTTACGCTCTTTCATACGTGGATCGCGTGTTAAGAATCCCGCTTTTTTCAAAACAGGGCGCAACTCAATATTAAATGCGAGAAGTGCGCGGGCAATACCGTGACGAATGGCTCCAGCTTGGCTGGCTTCACCACCACCGGCTACAGTTACATTAATATCAAACTTGCCAGTGTTGGCAGTGAGATCTAATGGCTGTTGCATAATCATTTGACCAGTTTTGCGTTGTAGGTACTTTTCAAAAGGTTGTGCGTTTACTGTGATTTCACCTTTGCCGGGCTTTAAGAATACACGTGCTGTGCTTGTTTTGCGTCGGCCGGTTGCGTAGAAAATTTGTTCTTTTGATGCCATCTTAATTTATTCTCCCTATGAGTCCTGGCTCTGAAGGTGTTAAGGCTTCTGGCTTTTGAGCTTTATGTGGATGCTCAGGACCTGCGTAAACTTTTAATTTAGTGATCATGTTACGCGCAAGTTTATTTTTAGGAAGCATTCCCTTTACGGCTTCACGAATGATGAACTCAGGTTGATGATCTCTCATTTGTTCAGCAGACATGGTTTTCAAACCACCGAACCACTCAGAGTGACGGTAGTAATTTTTTGTCTTCCATTTATTGCCAGTCATTTCGATTTTTTCAGCATTGATAACAACAACAAAGTCGCCGGTATCAACGTGGGGTGTAAATGTGGGGCGGTGTTTGCCGCGCAGAATATTTGCAATCTCAGTTGAGAGACGGCCCAAAATTTTGCCAGAGGCGTCAATGATATGCCACTGCTGTTCAATTTCGCCTGGTTTTGCGTTGTAGGTTTTCATGAAATCCTCAAAAAATTAGTGTTGGTGTAAAGGCGATTTCTACAGGGGTTGCGCCGGCTTGTCAAGGCTCGGTACACAAAGCCCAGATTATTATTAAGGAGAAATATAGGCGGTGTGAGTGGGATTAGCATCTTGGGTGTCGGCGAGATATCCAATGTTTCCTGAATTATCCACCAGGGCCACTCTGAAATAATAACGAACTCCTTTTTCAATCCCCTTATTAATAACGTAAGTACTTAAATTTCCAGTGGTTTGATCAACTGGAATATCAAAGTATGAAGATTTCATATTAATGCTTTCAAAGAGTTCGGCGTCGAACTCTTCAGGGCCTTTTACATAATAAAAGCGAACAGTTTTGATACCAACTTGGGTAAGCCCAGGAAAGCCAGATTGGGTTTGTATTTTATTAAGCATAATGGCTTTGTTCTGAGCTTTCAGCTCGTAGTAATAGAGGCCTGATCCATCACAGGGGCAGGATTGGGCCACAATGGTGGAGTTAATAACAATCGGGAAGCTTTTGATTGCGTCATTAAAATCGTAGATTCCGTCGTTATTCCGATCGTCAATGATGCTCACTGTAAATTTCACCATATCGCCACGTTTAAGGGGTTCACATGAACTATTTATGGCTACTCCATTTTGAGCAGCAGTTGCACAAATTGCCGTGAATGGTTTTTTGAAACTAACTTGATTTCCCCATTGAGAGTCAAAAGACATTGATCCAAATTGACTAATGGATGAACCGTACACCACTTGAGTGGGGGCGACTATTATGTGCGGCCATCGAACGAACGGCAAAAGATTAGTCGCTGTAAGACGTATCATGTTGATGGGTGCGCGACAGTTAGGATTATGCGCTTGTGCACATTCATCGCCGTTTGCCGAGCCAAAAACAGACTTGCCGTTGATGACTTCAGTTTTTGAGCTGATGTTACTGTAGTGATACACATTGCCTTGAGTGGTTTTTTGAATTTTTGAAAACCCGATGACGTTGAAATCAAAAGCTTGAGCTTGAGTCGCAACAAAACATACCAAAGCACCTAAGAAAATATTTTTCATAAATCCTCCGAGTTTGTGACGAAACTATTTTAACAATAATTTTTTTATATCATTTACAAACTCTGATGCGAGATCCAGAAACTTCCCGCCATGTTTACGGCAGATGGCTTGAGAGTCGATGCGAGTGGTATTAAGTTTTCCAACAGCCGCTTCTCGAACACTTCTGATAGTTCCAACAAAGTGATGAATCTTACCTAGTAGTTGCTGATTGCGACCGTCTTCTTTAAGTTGGGTATCATCAGTTAGATTGCCAAATTTTCGTTTGAAGAAACCCGCCGTTTCGTTATAGGTCCCGCTAAGTTTTGCGGCGGCTGCCGTTTTAGAAAATTCATCGGGAGGTGTTTTAACTTCAGGGTCTTTAATTTCTTTTTCCATACAGAGAGATTGTCATTAAAGCTGATACAAAAGCAAGTTACATAATATCAACGCTGGGTTTCGTTTGAGGTTTTTCTTTTCGGATCAGCTGCACCAGAATTACTGAAGTTAAAGTGACGTGCCTTTGAGTTCTATGGGGTACGTCACTTCTTTAAGATAAAGACCCTGGGGTTCAACAGTTGGGCCGGCGAATTGGCGATTGCGGGTTGCGATAAGTTCAGGGATGCTGTCGGGATGTCTGTCGTTAAGTTCTATTTGTAAAAGAGTGCCAACGATATTTCGCACCATTTGTTTTAAAAATCCATTTCCATTGATTTGAAATTCAACAAAGTCTTCGTTTTTTGTGAACTTCACCCAGTTTACAGTACGCACAGTTGTTTTTGCCGCACTTCCTAAGGTTCTAAGTGCTGCAAAGTCATGTGTGCCCACAAAATATTGTGCGGCTTTATTTAATTTTGCGATGTCCAGTGGTTTTCGAATAAAGAGTGAGCGCTTAGATCTGATAGCGCTGGGAATTGGTTCGTTCCAGATTTTATAAATATATGTTTTATCAACTGCTGATGTTTGTGCGTGAAAGTTAACGGGAACAGATTCCGCTTTTTTCACAACAATGTCAGTGGGTAGAAGTGATTGAAAAGCATGCACAAAATTATATGAATGAGGGTCACGTGTAGGAATAAAATGAGCGATTTGATTTAGTGCGTGCACACCTGCGTCGGTACGGCCGGCTCCGAAGATAGTAATTTTTTGCCCATAAAGTTTTTCAACGGCATTTTCCATAAAGCCTTGAATAGATGGAATCTCGGGCGCTTGACGTTGCCAGCCGAAATAGTTTGTTCCGTCGTATTCAATGGTGAGTTTGACTTTACCAAAAGGAGCGCGGAGTTTTAATTCTTCAAAATTCAAATAAAAAGCCACCTTCATAGACAAGAGCTGAAAAATTAAATGTGCTATCCAGACCAATGATCTGTCGCACAGCTCCTACTAAGTAGATGTGGTTAATACCGTATTCTGAGTCTAATTGCCAGAGTCCTTCACGATTGAGGAAATCTAATTGAAGTTGTAAGCCCGCAGCCCAATGCCAAGCCGGTGCACCACCATAGCGTGTGGCGTCTGCAAATTTTTCTTTATCAGGTCGGTATTCCATAAATCCTATGTAATCTCCCCCTGCTTCACCAAAGGGAACCAAAGGTTGGTTATCCCAAAACTGAAGATGATAAACTCCTGAAATACTTGCTGGGAATGCATAAAGACTTACGATTTCTTCAGCCTGAAGTGTTGGGGCGTTTTTAAAGCGGCCTTGTCCGGAGGCTGTGATAAATGCAAGTGCTGGGCGAATTCCAATTTTACCGATTTTTTGAAAAAGTAAAAATTCATAATCAAGACCGATTAAAAATGGAGTAGCTGTTGGGTAAACATTTTGAAAGGTTACACCTGCAGTATCGCCTGAGAGATTTGTGGGAGTGTAAGGGCCAACCCTAATGCCGGCACTACGAGTAAGTGGGCTGGGTTTTGTTTTATAAAGATGAACTCCCTTTTTAAGTTTTTGCTCAAGTTTGAGTTCTTCGTCATCGCTTGCGCCAAAGGGTACAAGGCGTAATGTACTTTCATTCTCTGCTGGGGTTTTTCTTTTCTGAGCGTCTTTAGATGAGATTTCATCATTGTCTCGATTGATTTTTGATAAATCAACAAGATCATCACTTGCAGATCTGCCAGTGGGTGGAAGTGCTAAATCGCGATTCACATCTACTTTAGTGTTTGAGTCTTCATCTTGTGCGCTTGCTGAAACACAGAAAAATAAAGTGGAGAAGATAAAAGTAGTTACGAAAAGTATTTTCACCTTTGACCCGCCTTTTTGAGTCGATAAATTAAAAAGGGAAGTAAAAGGAGTGTAACTGCAAACATCGATGCGTTAGCAGCGCCAAATTTAAGTGATAAATAACTAAATCCAACAAGTGGTGTGAGCGCTACGCGAACAAAGGCTTTTACATTGGGGCGTTTTTCAATTGCTCGTGCCCATGCTGGAGAATTTTTATAATACCATCTAACAAGGGTTCGACCTGTTTTTGATTTCATCAAATAAGCACCGCGAAAATTTCTTAAAATTTCAACTTGAGGTGCCATGGGTGAGCCAAAGGCCGCAGTTGCAATAAAACAATTCATTTTTTCAGAGAGAAGCCCTACGACTTCACTTGGCTTTGCTGAATGACCACATGAGTTTTCACCAACAGGAGTAAGATAACCGATATTTCCGGCGTAATCTCTAAGGGCTACTTTAAAATAATATGTAATGTCGTTCTCAAGGGGTTTTAGAAAATAAGTTCCAAGTGCTGCTGTTGTAACATCAACTGTGGTTTCTAAGTTGGTGGAAGTAAGGCCAACCCTTGCAAAGGCATCTACAGATGCAACTGTAGACATATCGCAATTTGGCCCTGTGGTGTAGTAAAAGCGCACATTTTTTATTCCGTTTTCAATATTGGGAAACGTTACGACTGCAACGATATTTTTGAAATGTACTTTTTTGTCACCCGGAAAAGATACAAATTGATAAAGCCCTGTTGGAGTTGTTGCCGATGAGAATTCTTGTGTGATTGACGATTTTACTTTCATCGTAATTGTTGCAAAATCTTCACCTGCTTCAATACTGCCACTATTATTTGCATCAGCTACAGCATAAAAAATAACTGTCTTAGGATATGCCGCACTCACACAATTGTTATCGACTACAGCTCCGGTATTTGAGCAAATGTCGCTAACTGTAGGTGTGAAGCTCACCGCAGTACTAGCTGTATAGCTTTGTGAAGCTGCGATTGTGGTGAGTCCTGCTATGGCTGTTCCAACTGCCGGGGCAGTAGCATTGTAACCTAAATAAATTTTACCACCACTAGAAGTTACAGTACTAGTAACTGAAATAGTGATTCGATCAGTTGGATTTTTACAGTTAGGGTTTCTTGTAGGTGAACAATTTGCGCCACCGGTAAAGGCATCAAGAGTTCCTGCGGCATTGATATTACTGTACCAAAAAGTAGTTCCAGTTGTACCTGTGATATCACCGGTGCCTGATGCGCCGCTGGTGGTAATGGTCATAGTCGCAAATGTGAGTTGAGACCAAAAACTTAAAATAAATACAACAACCCATTGTTGAAAGCGCATGTCCAAATGCTTTCATGGGGGAGCTTAAATATCAAGGATTTGTACTGTCTAGGGTTTCAGTTCAAATAGTTTTTCAGCGATTTGAATACCGTTAAGTGCCGCACCTTTGCGCACGTTGTCAGATACGATCCACATTAACCAACGCTTTGGGTTTTTGAGATCACAACGTATGCGACCCACAAATACTTCGTCTTTTCCGGAGGCATCGCAGTTTTGTGGGTAAATATTTTTTGAAGGGTCATCTAGAACCTTTACACCAACAGCTGCGCTTAAAAGTTTTACGATTTCATCACGACTTACAACTTTTTCAATCTCACACCACACAGCCTCACTGTGGCCATTAAATGTGGGTGTGCGAACAGCTGTTGCTGAAATATCAAGATCTGGAAGATTCATGATTTTACGTGTTTCATCCATAATCTTTTTTTCTTCAAGGGTGAAACCTGATTCATCAAATTTATCGATATGAGGAAGATTATTAAAAGCAATGTTGTGTGCGAAAACTTCAGGTTTACTCGCACTGTCACCATTTAATAGTTTTGCTGTTTGTTTTGAGAGCTCTTCGATTCCGGCTTTTCCTGCACCACTCACTGATTGATATGTTGCAACAGTCACACTTTTTAAACCGTAAGCGTCTGATAGTGGCTTTAAGGTCACGACCAATTGAATAGTTGAGCAATTCGGGTTTGCAATGATTGCAGGCTGTGAGAGTGGCGGAATTTTATCGCTGTTCACTTCTGGCACTACCAGGGCTGTGTTTTTATGCATGCGAAATGCTGATGAGTTATCAACAACAAATGCGCCCTCTTTTACGGCGATGGGTGCCCATTCTTCAGAGATATTTGCTCCAGCTGAGAAAAAAGCTACATCACTGCCTTTAAAGCAGCCAATGCTGAGTTCATAAATAGTATGAGCTTTGCCAGCAAAGTCGATGGTGTCACCAGCGCTATTACCTGAAGCAAAAAGTTTGAGTTCTCCAACTGGAAATTTTCGCTCTTGAAGTATCTGAATGAATTCTTTTCCGACGATACCAGTGGCGCCGACGACAGCAACATTGATTTTATTCTTTAGGACCATCTTCGAGTGCCTCTTGACTGAGTCCGTGACGGCGAGCACTTTCGGCTACAATGACTTGAGAAATCTTGCGTCTGGCGGGAGATAAAACACCCAGTACTGCGCCTAAAACGGCATAACTAATAAAGGCAATAAATAAATGAACTTCAGGCTTGATCGCAATAAAAATCAGTATGCAAAGTCCAATTATCAAACCGAAGAAAGGTTTTCTGTGTCTAAAATCTAATTCTTTAAAGCTGCGATACCTAAAGTTACTGACCATTACAAAACCTAAAAGTGCTGTCATCGAAAGTGCATAAATATTTCCAAGTGGATCAAAGCCCGTTGCATATGCAGCCGTCACTGATGTGGCGACGATTCCACCAGCCATCGGGCTTGGGAGTCCTTGGAAGAATTTTTTCTCGACACTAGCGGCTTGAACATTAAAGCGTGCAAGTCTAAGTGCTGTGCAAGCCATGTACATGAATGCTGCGAGATAACCAATTCTTTCAAAGGGTCTTAGTGCCCAGAGATACATCAAAAATGCAGGAGCCACGCCAAAACTGATAAGATCGGAAAGAGAATCATATTCCATTCCAAATTTACTTGTAGCTTGGGTAAATCTTGCGACACGCCCATCAAGAGCGTCAAAAACTGCAGCTGCGACAATAAAATATGCGGCTAATAAAAAATCACCTTCAAGTGATTTAATCATTGAGAGAAAACCGCAGAACATGTTTCCGGTTGTGAATAGGTTTGGAAGAATATAGATGTGCATACCTCGACGTTCAGAGACGTCTCCATTTCGACGTTGCAGCATTTTTAGTCTTTTAATCTTGGGTGTAACCAAATCGATTCTCCTATTTACTTAATATTATACTATCAGCAATTCAGACCATAAATAGTTTAATGTCAAGATTACGTATGGCCTTTTTTACGGCTTCTAATTGGTGACTTAAGACTGTGGTCAAGTTAATCGTGACCTCGCCATTTACAATAGAAGCTAAAACCGAAGGGTTATTTTGACGTAAGTATGTGGTAATTTTCTGATGCTGGTCATTGGCTTTTTTAATTGGAATTATTGAAATGCCTACTGACTCCCACGTTTGTCCAGGCAGTGCACCACCACCCCAACTTGATTGGCAAAAGGCTTCAACTAATTTGAAATTTTGAAGCGGAAGTTTCATCATTTCACGTACGCGTTCTTGAAGTGTTTTTAAATTAGTATTTAGCATTTGAGAAATAGGAAGCACTAAACGATCTGTTTTATCAGCATGGGCTTCAAACGTAACTTCTAGGGCTGTAAGTGAAAGTTTGTCTAATCTGAGAGCTCGGTACAGCGGATTTTTTAAGAGTGATTTATAAACATCTGGTTTTGCCATGATAAGCCCACCTTGGGGGCCACCCAATGTTTTATCTGTGCTGATACTTACAAAATCAAAGCCATCAGGTAATTTTCGAATTTCATCGGCATCGAGTGTGCCGGCATCGTAAAGCAGTGGAACTTTAAATTCTGAACATAGCGGTATTAGGTTTTTTGGCTCTACAGATTCAACAAACCCCTGCATCACAAAATTGCTCGGATGAACGCAGCAAATTACACCTGGTGCTTCACTTAATGCATTTTTATAATCTTCAAGTCTTGTTTTATTGGTGGTGCCAACTTCGATAAGGTCAAAGCCAGCTTCTTTCATAATTTCAGGAACTCTAAATCCGCCACCAATTTCTACAAGTTCTCCTCGAGAAATAATCATACGTGTGAGACCTGTAGTTTTTTTGAGTGTACTTAAACAAAGTAGCACTGCGGCGGCATTATTATTCACCCAAACTGGTTTATATTTCTGATTGAGGCATTCAAATAAAACGTCAAGATAAGCTGTTCTGCCTCCGCGCTCGCCGGTTTGTAAATCCATTTCAAGGTTGGTGTAACCGGCTAATACATTATTAATTCGATCAATGACTGCTTGACCTAAAGGTGCTCGGCCTAGATTTGTGTGAAGTAAAATACCTGTACCGTTAATCACTGATCGTCGGGATGTTGGTAGATTATTAAATACAAGGGGGCCTAGTTTAAGTTTGTTTTTTTGAATTTTTCTAGCCTCTTGAGCTAAGAGAGCATTAGGCAATTCAGTAGGCGCTTCTTTACGCAAGAGTTTTATAATTTCAGTAACTGATGGGGGATTATTCATGCCTCATTAGCTATGCTTTTCTTAACCATAACTCAAGTTTTTTACTTTATTATTGAAAGCCACCAAAGACGGCAAAAAGGCTCCAGAGGCCTAAACCTGCGAAAAGTGGGAAGGTGAGATTGTCATCAATTTTTTTAAATTGAATGAGTTCACTCAAGGCTCCGATTAAGCCCCCTAAAATACTTACTAAAATCACCCGTTCAACCATAATGTTATTACTAATAAAATAGGTGGCGCAAACTAGTGTGCAAACGGTGAAGCAAGCAAGAGAAC
>Ga0163151_10001310_pt1 | contig 42286 bp, 42 predicted proteins | sample OliLakLV19MP5IB2_FD_145596 | JGI IMG/M metagenome (GOLD analysis project Ga0163151, IMG submission 145596) | Freshwater microbial mat bacterial communities from Lake Vanda, McMurdo Dry Valleys, Antarctica - Oligotrophic Lake LV.19.MP5.IB-2 | ecosystem: Environmental > Aquatic > Freshwater >...
CAATAATATTTTACGAGCAAATCAATCTCTCCGATTTCATACTTGTGGGGATATTCAAAAGCCCTACACAAATTTAAACTGCTTTGCATTTAGTGCAACAGGTGATGACGTCGCTCCTCGCTCAATAGTCTATTGGGCAAAAGGCGTTAATCCTTATGTCTATTTTGGTGGTGACCCTGAAAGTGGAATCAGTTTTTATATTCCTGGTACTGATAAAATATATATTCTTGGTGGAATCAACGGCGACGTTGATTCTTCTGATACAGACCATTTTGATGATGCAGTCATTTCTCACGAATACGGTCATTTTCTTGAAGATAAATTTGCAAAAACAAACTCCCCCGGTGGAAGTCATGACGGCAATCGTGTTCTAGATGCTCGACTTGTATGGAGTGAGGGGTGGGCTAATTTTTTATCATCTGCCGTTCGTGTTGATAAATTCTACAGAGATACATTTGGCAATATCAGTGTAACGGCTCGTTGTAGTTTCAACTATGATATTGATTTAAATAAACAAGGTAATTCTTCATACGATATTCCGCAAAGTGTTAACGAAGGAAACTTTCGTGAGTTTGCGATTGCCCGCGCGCTTTGGGACTCCATTGACGTAGTAGATGCTCCCACGGGTGTTGTGCCCTTAACTGGCTACGCCGGTTCAAACGGCGCTGCGCTGAAAGATGATAATACCAGCGATAATAATAAAAATAGTCTTGGCGTATTTTGGAATGCCTTTAAAGATTTAAACGATTCTTCACTTCACTTTAGAAGCATGGGATTGTTTCTTACAGCACCTCGAGTGCCGGCGAATGTTTCTACTGAAAGTTCTTTTACCTTTCAAAAAATGTCCAATACCAATGGAGACTATGGAAAACTTTTAACCACAACAGCCGTAGTGAAGTGCCCCGCAATTCAGATCACACCCAAAGATCCAAAAACAAATGTAATATTTAATGGAGCTTTAATTTGCACAGCAGGAAGCCATCATTCATGGTGTAGCGATCAATTTCACAGCAATGACTTCTACACCGTCAATCATGATGGCACCATTTCAACCATTGAAATTAAACGCACCTCAGGTAATGCAGAGCTAGATCTCTACTTGTATAAAGAAAATTATACTTTTGAACGCGTCTCATCTGATGCACTCGTAATGAATGATAATTTGATGAGCGCGGGCGGAAATCCGAAAAGCAAAACTATTAGTTTAAGCGGATTACACCCCGGAATTTATATGCTCAACATCAGCGCCTTTGAAAACAATCAACCTGCAACGTCTGAATACCAACTATATGTAAATGGAGCACTCATATGCCCATGAAAAATAAATTACTCCATTCATTAATCTTGATTGCAACTTTATCTATCACTGCTTCGACTTATTACCCACAGGGCCTTAAGCAAAAAAGATTAGCCAGTGCGCTTTCACCAGAGACAGCTTTTAAGACCATGAGAAAATCATATCCGTCGAGCGCATCAATGAGCATTGAAAGTGACATGACACCCCCGGCATTACCTCAAAAGCCTTTTTCTCTGACTGCTGTCATCAACGCAAATACAACTATTTCAGGAGTGCTCAAATGGAAATTACCAGAAGGTGTTAGACTTTTGAGTGGGAATATAAATGAAACTGTTTCGCTCAATGCAGGGGAATCAAAAAACCTAACCATATTAATTGAAGTATCAAATATTAATAATCATCAAATTTTCTCATTTTTTGATTACAGCATTGGGCCCAAACAAAACTTATCAGCCTCAGCACAATTTGTGACTAACCCACAAGCGCTTGACCCGATTCACTCCACACCCTTGGCGGGCGAAGTGCTTTTTGCAAAACCAGAAACACAAGAAAGTCTTAAAGAAATTAAAGAACAAGAAGTTGAAGACAAAAATGATAATGACGTTAATGCAAAAAAATCTAATTCAACAAATGCTAAGAATGCTGACATTGATAAAAAAACTCAAGAATCAATAGAACGTCCACGCATAATTCAATAATCACTTATTGCAAAATTCTAAGATTTCTAGCTAGTGTCAACTCATGGACAATGAAACAGCCACAGCCCTTACTGATGTCATTTTAAGCTTTGGAACAATCGCCCTTGGTCTCACCGTGGGCCCTCGAAAATTCAAACATTTATGGATGGCCTTTTTTATTATGCTCAGCATAGCGGCACTCTTAGGAGCCATCTATCACGGCACTGTGCAATTTCACACTCCCAGTTTTTGGATTTTAGTTAGCATAAGTTCTGTGACCAGTGCATTTTTACTATTAGCAGCATGTATTTCAGTAACAAAACCAAATCTACCTTGGCTAAATATTTTTTGGCCTGTATTAGGATTCATTGGGATTTTAATTGGCGGCCTTGTGGCTCCACTTCCTTTTATTTATATTTCAATCGTCAGTGGATTTTGCCTGATAACTGCAGCACTCACATTAACAAAAGCACCCGCCTCAAAAGCCAGAAGTTGGATTTATACAGGTATGGCCGTCACCATCTTTGGTTTAGTCATCAGAGAAGTTACGAACTTCGATGGACTCCTTAGTCGCAACGCACTTTTTCATCTGATTCAACTAGCAGGTAATTTTTTATTTTGGAAAGGTGCTCGCAAAACATGATTAATAACTCCCGCTATCTGGCTGGGGCCTTTCACGTCATAGCGCATCGAGGCGGAGCACTTGAAGCACCAGAAAACACCATGGCCGCCTTTGATCATGCTGCAAAAATTTATAATGAAATGATTTTTGAAATCGATGTGCATCGCACCCGCGATGGTGAAGTCGTTGTGATTCATGACGACACACTTGATCGCACCACAAATGGACATGGAAATGTTCATGATCTTAATTTAGTTGAAATTAAAAAATTTGATGCTGGATATCACTTCATTAATGACGGTGGACATCCATTTCGAAATAAAAATGTTCGTGTACCTACACTTATCGAAGTTTTAAAAACACATCCTCAATCACGCATGAGCATAGAAATAAAACGTGCTAATCCGCATTTTGAAGATTTGGTGGTAAAAATTGTTGAAGATGCCGGGGCAACTGATCGCGTCTGTCTTGCCGGAGAGCATCATAATATTTTATCTAAAGCCAGATCAGCTAGCCCTCGTATGTGCTCAGGGTTTTCTTCTCGAGAAATACTACAAACCTTGATTTTTAATCGCACAGGGCTCACTTTTCTACTTCCGCAAGAAGGTGATGTTTACCAAATTCCCATTGAGCACAAAGGTATTCAGGTGTTTTCTCAAAAACTGATCAACGTAGCTCATAAAAACAAAAAAGCAGTTCATGTATGGACCATTAATAATCAATCCATAATGGCGCAGCTCATCAAAGAAGGTGCGGACGGAATCATAACTGACGCGCCAAGTCTTCTCCTGAAGGTTGCTCGCGAGCTCAAAAAGATTTAGCCTTTCTACATCACTTCAACAACTCTAAGGGGTTTAATAAATGGGAAGCACAGCTGTTGCCGCTACAACAAAATCTGCAATTAAAGTCGGAATGAAAATGGATGCCTGGGATTTAATTTGGAATGCAGGTATCACTGTAAAATTTGTTTTACTCATACTTGTTGTTTTTTCGATTGTCAGTTGGGCAATCATTTTAACAAAACGTGTACAGCTCACAAAAATGAATTTTGCAGATAGCGGTTTTTTAGATTTTTTTTGGAAATCATCAAGCCTCGATGTGATTTTTAATGAACTTCAAAAATATCAAACAAGCCCGCTTGCCAATGTTTTTAAAGCTGGTTATTTAGAATTACAAAAAATTGCCGACAGTAAACCCAACGATAAAGCGCCCGGGCAAGGGTCATTCGCACTCAGTGGCCTCGATAACGTTTCACGTGCATTAAGAAAAGCAAGTGACAACGAAATCGCACGCATGGAGGGTCGCACTGGTTTCTTGGCAACCATCGGTAGTACATCTCCATTTATCGGTCTCTTTGGAACCGTATGGGGTATTATGGGTTCATTTCAAAGTATCGGTAATACTGGAGCTGCTTCACTTGCGGTAGTTGCACCTGGAATTTCTGAAGCCCTTATTGCCACAGCGATTGGTCTCGCCGCTGCAATACCAGCGGTCATGGGCTACAATTATTTCGTGGGAAAATTTCGCAAACAAGATCTTGAGATTAGTAATTTCACAGCTGATTTTTTAAATATCGTTAAACGCAATTTCTTTAAGGATTAATCATGGGAATGTCATCAGGCAGTGATATTAAAAGTAGAACCACCATGAGTGAAATTAACGTCACACCACTTGTTGACGTCATGCTTGTTTTATTAATTATCTTCATGATCACAGCACCAATGCTTCAACAGGGCATCGATGTACAACTTCCTGAGACTGCAAACACAGGTCTCACAGTGAGAGAAGAACCCTTTGTGATCACCGTTCGCAGAGGTGATAAAATATTTATAGAAGCACAAGAGTTCAAGCTTGATGCCTTAAAACCAAAACTTACTGCAATTTTTGAAAACAGAGAAGACAAGCAAGTTTACATTCAAGCAGACAAAGATGTCTCTTACGGATTTGTCGCCGCAACCATGGGTGAAATAAAAGCAGCAGGAATCAACGGCATCGGACTTGTCACTTTGCCAAAGAATGTGAAATGAGTTTTAAATTTCTCGATTTAACAACTGAAATACCAGAATCACAGATGTTCAAGAAGATGATCATCTTCAGTTTATTTTTACATCTTACATTAGTTTTTGTATTCGGAGTTAAAGCTTATATTTTTCCGTCTGAAGCACTTAATCTTGATACTGCAATCAAAGTAGATATGGTTGATTTGCCCGACAAAATACAAAACCTTCCGGCTCCGCCGCCACCTCAAGCTGAGGTCACAACAAAACCAATTGAAGCAGCAAAACCTCAAGAAGCGAGTCCACCAAAACCTGAAGCGGTTGTTTTAAAGCCGAAAAAAACAAAAGAAAAAGCCTTAGATAAAATAAAAAAACTCGCCAAAGAAGAGCAAAAGCGAAATCGGCTTGCAGAGATTGAAAAAGAAGTTAAACAACAAGAGGCACAAGAGCGTGCTCTACGGCAATCTCAAGCGCGAAACTCACTTATTAAAGGCAATGTGATCAGCCCCGGCTCATCATTGCATGGTTTAGCCAAAGCTGACTTTAATGAATATCTTGGAAACATTTACTCTCACGTTGAGCCTCAGTGGAACTTGCCCGAGTGGCTTCGCAATGATAATCTCAAAGCGGTTGTTACAGTTTATATCGACAATAATGGTACCGTGATCAAACGATTCTTAAAAAAATCTTCAGGAGATCAACGTTTTGACAATTACGCGCTCAAAGCTATTGATGATTCATCTCCATTCCCAAAACCACCGCCCAAGTTCGTCGACCTTGTACGGGTCGATGGCATTGAAGTGGGCTTTCCAGAATAAGGGGTTATTATGAAAAATATTTTACTCACACTTTTACTCATCTTATCGATGAGCACATCAGTACTTGCACAAGAAGATGGCGATCGCATTTATATTAAAATGGGGGAAGCCAAGGTTAAAAAGAGTCTCATCGCGGTGCCAGCTTTTCTATTTTTAAGTTCACCATCACTTGCTCCATCGTACAAGCAAGTTGGTACTGAGTTATTTAATACAGTCGTAAATGACCTTGAAATCAGCAATCTCTTCACAATCATCAAACAAGACGCCTACCTTGAAGACGTGGCAAAAGTTGGTCTCACACCAGCACCCGGAAACCCAACAGGTTTTCATTTTGATTTGTGGACTAAAATTAATGCTGAATTTTTGGTACGTGGTGGATTTAAAATTGATGGAGCAACCGTAGAGTTTGAAGTCTATGTCTACTATGTTCCCCAAGCAAAATTAGTTTTAGGGAAAAAATATGTGGCGAAACTTTCTGAGGTTCGTCAAACAGCTCACACCTTTGCTGATGATTTAATGAAAGCACTCACCGGCAAACAGGGTATTTTTCGCACAAAATTTGTAGTGGGTAGTGATCGCGCCGGAAAAAATTGGCGAGAAATATATGTAATGGATTGGGATGGCCGCAATATCACAGCAGTGACAAGCCATCACAGTGTGAGTCTATCTCCCGCATGGAGCCCCGATGCAAAAACCATCAGCTACACATCTTTTGCCTATCACCCAAAATTAAAAATTAGAAACCCTGATTTATTCACATACGATATATTTACAGGCAAAAGATATCTTGTGAGTAGTCGTCTAGGAATTAACTCGGGCAGTACTTTCACCCCCGATGGACAATCCATTTTCTTAACCATCAGTAAAGGATCAGATCCTGATATTTATAAAATGAGTTTAGATGGCGATGATATCACCCGCGTTACCAATGGTCCACGTGGAGCACTTAATGTTGAGCCTTCAGTTACTCCTGATGGTAAAAAAATCGCATTTAGCAGTGATCGCACAGGTAATCCGATGATTTATCTCATGGACACAAACGGAACCAATACAAAGCGTATTACATTTGCAGGGCATTACAATTCAAGTCCGAGCGTTTCACCGGATGGCAAACGTCTGGCCTTTGCGGGTCGTGATAAAGGTCACTTTGACATTTTTACTGTAAATATTGATGGAACCGATATGCAAAGACTCACTTCGGCAAAAAAACCTGATGGCCGTGGCGCTGATAATGAAGATCCAAGCTATAGCCCTGACGGTCGGCACATTGTCTTTACGTCGAATCGCACTGGGAAAAGCCAGATTTATATCACAAGTGTTGATGGCACAAATGAGCGTCGCATTACTGTGGATAATCACAATTATTTTAAAGCTCGGTGGTCGCCATATATAAAGTAATGAAGCCTAGTGTTGCAATTTAACTGACGCTTCGATAGCGTACTGATTCAGAGGAGAAAAACCATGAAACAATTGATCACCATGATTTTTATTTCAACTTTAGGTTTAACAAGTTATGCACAAGATGCAAAACCTGCAGCCGCGACAGCCACACCAGCAGCAGTAAAGGCGGAGACAGTTAAAGAACCAGCAAGAGCTGATGCTGACGCTGCCAATAAAGGAAGTAATAAATTAGAAACTCCAAAAGCAAAAAAAATCACAACCCCCACAAAGAAAGGTTTTAAGAAGATGTTTGCATTATTTGATACTACGATGGGTAAATTCAAAGCTCGTTTGTTTTTTGATCAAGCGCCAAAAACAGTTGCCAATTTCACGGATCTCGCAGAAGGCAAAAAAGAATGGGTTGATCCTGGAACAAAACAAAAAAAGAAATCAAATTTTTATGATGGCCTCGCATTTCACCGAGTAATACCTAATTTCATGGTGCAAGGTGGAGACCCTGTGGGCAATGGTACTGGTGGCCCAGGTTATCAATTCAGTGATGAATTTGCCCCAGATTTAAAACATGACAAACCAGGAATGCTCTCAATGGCCAACGCCGGTCCAAACACAAATGGTAGTCAATTTTTTATCACCACAGTGCCAACACCGTGGCTTGATAAAAAACATGCAATTTTTGGTGAAATTGTTGAAGGTATGGATGTTGTAGAGGCAATCTGCAAAACACCACGTGATATGAGTAACGACAAACCACTAAAAACTGTTGTCCTTAATAAACTGACAATCATCAGAGAGTAAATTTTGAGTAAACTAAAAAAGAAATTAAAGACAGGGGCTGCATCATCAGCCCCAGTTGTTTTTTTAACAACCTTTGCTAATCGTGAAGACGCCGTGAAATTCGCAACTACTGTTGTAAAAGAAAAACTTGCCGCATGTGTGAATATTATCGAAGGTGTAACTAGTATTTATATCTGGCAGAAAAAAGAACAGCGCGAACAAGAAATCCTCGCCATTGGCAAAACTACCGCTAAAGTTTTTAAAAAATTAAAGGCCAAAATAAAAACACTACATCCCCATGAACTACCAGAATTGATTGCACTTCCAATAAGTGATGGTATGCCCGCTTATTTAGAATGGCTCACCAAAGAAGTTAATTAAGCAAAAGCCAAATTTAAACTTGAGTGTATCTAGGACCACCGCCACCCTCGGGCACAGTCCAATCAATATTAGTAAAAGGGCATTTGATATCGCAGGTTTTACAGTGAATACAATTTGTGTAGTTGATATGCAGTTTCATTTTAGCATTAGCCGTCGTTTCATCAGGTACCATTTCATAAACACTTGCAGGGCAAAATCTCACACAAGGACTTTCATATTTCGGATAACACGTACTTTGACAAATGTTTCCGTCAAGTAAAAGCAAATGATTCGGTGAATTCTCATCATGCATCGTACCTGTAAGATACACGCTCGATAACTTATCAAAAAACAAAACTCCGTCGGGCTTTGGAATACTAAGCTCTTCATCTTCGCCTAGTTTTTTGTTTCCCCATACTTCTGCCTTTGTCGCCGTCGTTTTTGCATCTTCATGCATCATCAATCGCCCAACAAGACTTGCACCACCTGTGATTTGTTGAAAAGCCAACAAGAAAAAAGATTTTAACCAACCAAGACTCAATGTCTGGTGAAAATGGCGCACGCGATAAAGTTGTCGCCCAATAAAACTACCGTAAATAAGTTCTTCATATTTTTTAAGTGTTGCCGCACTGAAATCGTTTTTCAATAAACCCTCAAAAACTGTTTCAGCAGCTAGCATGCCCGATTTCATTGCCAGGTGAATTCCTTTAAGCTTTTGCACATCTACAAAAGCTGCAGAATCACCAATGACAAGCATCCCATCATGATAAAGCTTAGGTATCGAAAACCACCCGCCCGCAGGCAAAGTTTTTCCGCCGTAAGCGATTACTTTTCCACCCTTGATCATGTCGTAAATAAACGGGTGAGTTTTAAGTCTTTGTAATTCGCGATGAGGGTCAAGAAGTGGATCTCTTGAATCAAGAAATGCTACAAGGCCCAAAATAATTTGATCATTTGGTATTGTATAAATAAAAGTTCCACCAATAGATTTCTTTAAGGGCCAACCCATGGTGTGGATAACTTGCCCGGGTTTTACGGTGCCGGGAGGCATTTGGATTATTTCTTTAACACCTTCTTCAAAAACATCAGGCTCTTTGCCTTCTCTTAGACCAAGTTTTTGAGCGACACGCTTAAATAAACTTCCCCGTGTACCTTCTCCAAAGATAGTCACTTTTGATTTTAAAATATAACCAGGTTCAAAGTTTGATTTTTTTTCGCCAGTTTTACTAATGCCTTTATCACCTGTTTGAACGCCTACTACTTTATTGCCATCGTAAAGACAGTCAGTGGCAGCAAACCCAGGGAAAATATTAATACCTCGATCTTCAGCAACTTTTCCAAGCCAACGATTGTAGCGAGCCAGTGAAATAATATAATTTCCGTGATTTTTAAACGGTGGTGGCGGGATCGGGAATTTAAACTTCCAAGTTTTACCCAAAAAATAAACGGCATCGTAATTTGCCACCGCTTCAATTGGACAACCTTTTTCTTTGTAATCAGGAATGAGCTCTTTAAGTGCTACCGGGTTCATTACTGCGCCACTTAAACTATGAGCGCCAAGCTCACTTGCTTTTTCAACAACCGCAATCATTGGATCCGCTAGTGCACTACCTGATTTTGTACCGGCTGCAATTTCGGCATTATGTTTTTTTACGAGATTTGTAAGATGTATGGCACCGCTAAGACTAGCAACACCTCCGCCAACAAAAAGAACATCGACATCCATTGTTTCGCGTTGAATTGAATCACTCATGAAGATTACTCCCCAAAACCTGCATCGGAAGATGAAGCATCATACTCAAGACCAACAGGTTCGTAGTTCTCGTGATCAGCTTCGCCTTCTTTTTTAGAAACTTGCCGCAGTGTTTGCACAGTCAAATCAGAATCATCCCGACCTCCGGGATAAGCACGCCTTACAGCAGACCTTGAGCGCTGTTGCTGCTCTTGGGCGAACAAAGGCAGCCCAATGATGCTTATTAAAAAGATAATAGCTAAGCGGCGCTTCATTTTAAAATAAATTTCAGCGCGAACGCAGCACTGATGAAAATCGCGCATATAAAAAGAATCCGTCGTAATTCAGCTTTAGACATATAAAACTACTCCTTTGATCAATGAGATTTCTTATTATGTTTCTTTTTAACATTATGGATTTTTCTGGCAGCTTTTTTTTCTATTTTTTCAAATTTACGCTTTTTAATTGCATTATGTTTTGGTGCAGGAACCCTTGGAGCGGGCGCGGCGTCAACTATTGGGGCCGGTGCAGGTGGTGGCGGTGGAGCATCTTGAGCTGGAGCTACCGGTGAAGGAGCATTGTCGTATTGAGCATTAGCAAAAATTGAAAATGTAATGATCAATCCACAAACTAAAACCGTGATTTTCATGAACTCTCCTTAGATGTTACTCAACCAAAAACAGTATTATTCATACCCCCCAGATTGTCGATAGCTACTTGTAAATTTTTCTATGTTTTAAGGGGCTTCGTGGCCCGTCGTTTGCTTTGATTTATGGGACGGAGAGATCACAATGACAAATAAAAATATAATTTCTATTTTGCTTTGCGCAAGTCTGATCGTTCAGCCCGCAATTCTCTTAGCTGGCAATAGATCTTTTAGCCTAGATAGTAACAGTGCAATTTCTATCGAAAATACTGACTCAACTTTTGTTCAACAACTCATCTTAAATGCAGAGCTGCCTGGGGCTTCAGCGCTTACCTTTAGTTTAATAAATGATGGTGAAAAGATCATCGCATTACGCGTTAATGGCCAAAATATCCCAGATATTGAACCAATCGTTGAGGCAATCGCAACAAAACTTAAAGCTAATCCAGAACTTGCAAAAGAGTTGATCACAAATCAAATTGATCAAAATACACAAATCCAAGATAAAATTTTAAAACTTCTGGAGCCTGAAATTAATTCAATTTTAGGGAAAATTTTAGATGGTTTACCAGCAATTCCAGCCAATCAAATTGCTTCAGGTGAAGTCAAACAAACACAAGAGACAAACGATACGACAAATAATAATGAAATACTTCAAAGTCGAACCGAGAAAATCTCAAAATTTCTTTTTGATGGTAAACTTGCAAGAAAGACTCAAGCGCTTGCTTATTCAACAACTTACGGAATGATCAACCTCTTTACAACACTGGCGATTATTACCGGTACAATAATACTCACAGCTTTTCCAGGCGGGTTAATCACTGATGGTTTTGCACTTAATAGTGATGCAATCCTGCTTCATCTCGAACACAGCGCGCTATTATTCAGTATCAAGGTCTTAGCACGATCAATCTACACAAGAAAAATCGCCATTGTTAAAGAAAAACTACGAATTCTTGAAGGCAAAGCATCTGCAACACTCAGTATCAATATTCTCAATGAGCCCCAATCAAGTACAACCTCGTGTGTTGACCAACTAAAGCGCGTATTTAAATTTTTAGCCTATTGATCGCAATAGCAAAAAAGGAAGTCATTAAAAATGATGTCAAAACTTACTCAAATTTTTATCCTCGCTATTTTTACCATCGGTACAAATGCACACGGGCAACAGAATCCTTATTCTTTTGGTAGAACGTGCGCATCTCAGGGGCCATGGACACAAAGAGCACTGGCACAATCAGATGCCATCATTACCGCCATTAATCAGTTAAAAGGCCTTGAACACTGCAAAGGGCTTGAAAGCTTAGATTCACTAAGTAGTTTGATTGTTGAACAAATGGGTACCATCGCACCCGAAGCTGGGGCAGCACCATATGCTACTCGCATGGAGAGTATTCCAAGTCGTATCGCTGCACTTCAAAATTATGCACTCACCGGAGAAGACAAAGAACTTCAACCAAGTGTACTTAAAGCATTGATGAAAGAAACCCTAACAGGTGCGGCGGTTTCTGCTGAAGCGGTTTCGCAAAAAGGATTATTTACTGCATTGCCTGCGATTGCTTCACGTTCAAATAAAACATTTACTCGAGCTGCGGATATACTTGAGCAAATTACAACGACGCTTCCTCAGTTAGATCGTTGTCTGATTGGCCAGGCCGCCCAGGGCACAGCCCTTGTTGCAAAAATTATTGATCTCACAGCATCATTTGCCTCAGCCGGCGATGGTGTGCATTCTCGACTTGGTAATTCGATAAATAATATTTTAAAAATGCTTCAGAAATGGAAGTTTTCAGGTTCACTTCGCTTGCTTGATCAAAATCATCTTCGCACATCAGTTGCATGTTTAATGGAATCAACAGCTGAAGCTTATTGCTCAGTACAAGATGCTCACCACCTTTTAAAAAGTGGCATATTAGAATATAAACCACTATTTAAACTTGATCCAGAAAAGGAAGATATATCACTTCAGCATCCTTTAGCTGGTTACTATGTACTCATTCATCATTTGCCAAATATTTCCCGTTGGATTCAAAAAGTACAATACGGAGTTGAACCCCAATGGGCTGAGGACGCAGAGTTTAAAATCAATTCATTTACTAACGTAACAAATCTTCAAACATCTATTTGGAAAATCAAAGGTGATTTCAATTCAGATTTAAAAATATATTATAAAGCATCATCCCTTGATGACAAAAAATTAGCGTTAATGCGCGCACTCTCTAACGTAATCGGCAGTCTTGGTGGTGGGAATCCAATGTTAGATCCATCAGAAGCAACTTCGGGTGGAATTAACTTCTTCACACTTTCAGAAAACGCTGGAAAAATTCCTTTCTTTTTAGTTGGCAGAAGTAAAATCCCACTTGAAGTAGCGCAAAATCAACCCGGTCTTCAAATGATGACCTGGGATGAATACATGAAGGGCGATGGAACATTTCAAAGAATGCCGGAGTTTAATACCCCCGACAATTTGATCAAAACAATTAACATTCAACTCGACACGCTCTTACAAAAAGCTCGCGAGAAAGCCAGTGATTTTTATCGTGAAAGAATTATTGTTAATCAGCCAAACTTAGCTATCGAATCACTCGTCAGTCAAGCCTACTCACCTCACAAAAGTTTTAAATTTATTTATCGTTATTTATCTAACCTCGACACAGTACTGACCAAACAAGGTGCAGCCAGTGTAGATTCTGATTTCAAAAAAATAATTCCAGGGCTCAGAGACACAAAGAAAAGGTTGAGGGTAATTCTTGATGCCTATCAAAGTCTCGATCAATTTTATAATTTTGATCCCAAGACAGATGCTGATTCACTCATAATTGATGAAGCCTATAAAAAAGTTGTCAAAACTGTTTATGACCAACTAGATGTTTTATGGCAAAGAGACAGTTATCTAACTAATAGTTTAAATAATTTCATCTACGCCGACTATGTTTTTAGAATTAAATCTGACTCTATGGATCTTGGCACTTATGAAAAAGATCTACTCCTTACTTCTGGGAATGATCTTTTAAGCATGTTAACAATGGTGCATTCAATCAACCCGAGCGTTCAACAATTAGATTTAGCAACCGCAAATACCGCAAATCTTTATAATTTATCTGCACTTCATGTGTTCAGCGACACACTTGAGACAACTATACGTGAATACAACATGATCATTGCTCAAGAAAAAACTGGTGATTGGGCAATGGCCAATGATTCAGCAAAGAGATTATGGAAAGATACTTTTCGACGATCGACAGAAGATGATGTCGCAAGAGCTGAACGTGAAAACCCCATGAGTTCACTACTAGCAAGTTTCGGTGGAATCATTGGTCGTATTTTTATGCGCAACACCCTCAGACCAGATTTGTACCCAGCGCGAGTTTCGACAATTCCCACATACCGACCTGAGGCCGATAGTAACCACCACGACATCAGAGGGTTTAGAAATCAACTTTGCATTTTATCATTAGCCATGGGCAAAAGTGGTACGGAACGAATTCAAGAATTCTGCAAAGGAACTGTTTTAACCACGAATTACGGCAGCATAAATCCCCGCTTCGTACTCAATGCTTCATACGATAATCTTTTAAATTCAAGAAATGACAAAGATTATCAAGAACGTACGGTTTGCGCGTTTAGAAATTTTAATAGAAAGAACTTGGTATTCTGGTTAACCCAGAATTTAACAAATGTTGAACAATAATTTAAGGAGAGAGTTATGACAAACGAAAAATTTTGTTTTAGAAATTTTGAACCCAGTGATGAGTTCATAATTTATGCAAATGAACTGTTAAAACGAACCATGGATTCAGCCCCATCTGACTCCACATCATTAGCAACGGTATTAAATGTAAATACTAAATATAAAGCTCGCATGGAAATCTTCTCAGGCGTTGCCAACTTCAGTGCAATAACTGAAGGTGACACACCTGAACTTGCTGTTGATGAATTGGGAGAAAAAATTGCGCATCAGATAACACGCTGGCGCAACAATAGATTTGAGACACAAAGCTTTAAATTATGGCCACTGAGTCTTAAAAACTTATTCAACAAAGTCACAAAGCAAAGTGTTTCTTAATTTATCACTGCGTTGCGATTGAGCCTCGAGCACCTTGGCTGCGGTCACCTGGTAATTTATCAAACATCTCTTTCATTGCGCCAAGAGAGCCCAATGTTCCGGCTGCTTCGAAGGGTAAAAACACGACTTTATCTGCATTGCTAGCAATGAGATTGAGTGTTTCCAAATATCTTTGAGCGATCAAATATTGAGCTGGATCACCAATTTTCCCCAGTGATTGGGTAACTAGCGTAATTGCTTGGGCTTCTGCTTCAGCAACTTTGAGTCTTGATAAAGCTTCACCTTCAGCGGCAAGAATTGCAGATTGTTTTTTACCCTCAGCATTAATGACAAGGGATTGCATTTGACCTTCAGCGCGTAAAATTGCTGAAGTTTTTTCGCCCTCTGCAGTCGTAACTACGGCGCGACGTGATCGCTCAGCAGTCATTTGCTTTTCCATTGTTAATTTAACTTCTGCTGGTGGATTGATATTTTTCAATTCAACACGCATGATTTTTACGCCCCACGGCTGGGTCGCAGTATCTAATACAGCTCGTAATTGCGTATTAATTGTATCGCGCGATGTAAGCGTGTGATCGAGATCAAGTGAACCGATAACGTTTCTTAAAGCACTGAGTGTAAGTTGCTCAATACCCCACTTTAAACTTTGTACTTCATAGGTGGCACGCACAGGATCAATAATGACATAATAAATTACAGCATCAACCGCCATAGTAACGTTATCACGTGAAATAACTGGCTGAGGTTCAATTGGTGAAATTTGCTCTCGTATATCAACAACAGCTCTTACGGCATCAAGAAAAGGAATAATGATATTGAGTCCCGCTTCAGCCTTCTTGTGATATTTCCCTAGTCGCTCAATGATCATGACTTGTTTTTGAGGAACAATTTTAATAGTTTTTGCCAAGATCACAATGGCTAGGATTACAAACGTAAGTAAAAAATAAGACATATAAACTCCTTAGTTAATAACTTTAACTTTCAATCTGATTCCATCGACACCTTCAACACGAACTGTGGCACCGATAGGTATTTTATTTGAACTTTCAGCAGCCCAATCTTGACCCATAATTAAAACGCGACCTGTACCGCTTACAGAGTCGATTGCCTCTGTTACTTTACAGTCTTTACCCATCAATTGATCAGTAACAGACTGTACCCCCTGAGAATCATAAAGTATTTTAACAAGTCGAGGACGTAAAAGTGTTAAGGATAAAATAGTTGATACAGCGAAAATTCCGAATTGCCCCAGAACAGAGACACCAAATGATGCTAGTAGGGCCGCGATGAGTGCTGCACCAGCAATTAAAACGGCACCAAAAGCAGGGGAGATTACTTCGATGATAATCAACACCATCGCCGTTGTGAGCCACCAATATGTTGCAGTCATTTCAAAGCTTTGCATGGGCCTACATTCTGACAAAAACCGCACACTGTCCAATTAATTCACACACATGTGAAAATCTATCATGGTGAGTTTAGAGTCTGCTACTCAAGCGTCACTCTACTTTACATGGGTGCAAATTTTTCTGGAACAGCCCTTGCTAAAGCCAACTTGATCGATGTCATTCAAACATGGGAGTAATTAATGACGAATTTTTATTTAGCAACCACGAGCCTAGCCTTAGTTCTCAGCCTTGCTTCACCAGTTCAAGCACAAGAAATAGAAGCCCTTACAATCACCGTAGATGGAGAAGAGTTTCTAGTACACCCCGCTGTACTTGAAGCTTATGAGAATTCACCTGAACTACAAAAAGCTATCGCTGAAATTGATGCTCGTGAAACCAGCGCCACTCCCATTATGGACGCCGCTGAAAGAATCATAGAACAAGATACAAAATCAGAGAATCAAGCAAACGACAAGTCACAAGAGTTCTCATCTACATTTCCAGGGAAAATCTGGGCTATCATTACTTATAAAGATGCTATGAAAAAAAGTATTGAGAAAAATTTCTCTCCAATTCAAGCAGCAGCTTTTTACCCGCTTGTTGGCGCATTAAACGTTCAAGTTTGTAGAGCTCGCGGACTCTCAACAGGAGATTGTGTAAAACGTGTTGGTATCGGCCAAGGTCGACGTTACATAAAAGATATCGTTGGCATAAATCGCATGATCAATAAAATTCCAGCCGGAGAGAGTGGCGGTAAGAAATTTGTAAAAATTAGTAAGTTTTTACTTAAACAGGGTTCAAACTATGCTTGGTCATTAGGTCAACGCTCACTTGAAAAAAGATGGGGTGTTTACGATAGTGGCTCAAGATTTGAAAATCATATCCGCGGAACTCTTGAAGGCGCACATTATGCACTTTTGCGTGCAACTGATGCGATGCCATTTATTCCAAATAGCTTGCCCAATAAATAATAGTTTCGTAGTTAAAATGCGATCTAATTTAATCCCCACGGTTTTCTGTGGGGATTTTTTTATGGCAAAAAGAAAGTTGAGGCACCTTGAGAGTCTATTTTCCAATCTATTAAATTGATGGTTTCGCAACAAGTCGCTTGAACACTTTTCCAGAGCTTGGATTCTACTCGAGAGGTTTGTGCCTGCGTTGCAAGTTTTAGGATTTCTTTTTTCTGTGCTGCCGTAAATTTATTAGATGGCTGAGATGTTAGTATTTGCCAAAAAAGAAAGAGATGCCCTGCAGAGGGTTTAGTTGTCTGTTTGACCTCGGTAGCAATCTGACCTTTAGAAACTGATCGCATGTCTGTTAGACGGTAATCAGGTTTTTTATAAACTTGATGGTATTTAGGCATGTCTTTAAAATAATTAGGAACATCTTGGGTAGATTTTTTAATATCTTTTAAATATTTCATCCACTCAGTTTCAGAACTACTTGTAAAAAGCGTAATTAGTTCCCAAAGTGGTGCAGCAACAGAAGAATCTTCAATCATCGCCTTTTGTTTTGTAGATCTCTTATTATGTAAATCTTCAAGCCATAAAAGCGCATAGTAACGCTGTTTCTCAGCATAACGAAATTCATGACCAAACCAGTTTTCATACTTTTGTTTAATTTTTTCAAACATCTTCACCTCATGTTCAATTTCAACATGATTTGAGAATGCCCATTGCCCGCTGAGATAAAAATCAACGAGTCCTTGGCAAAACTTAAAAGATTCAAAATCAGGCAATTCATTATTAAATCTTTGAAAATCAGTAAGATCTTTTTTGTCTAGATCTACTGCCAAACCTTTAACCGAAGTTTTTATCAAACAATGATAATCAAGAGTTAGAACTGCAAACGCTTCACTCGCCAAATGACACTCGAGAAATCGCGCCGGGTCATTCCAACATTCAACACCCAAATTAAGTGAGACAAAATCGTAAAATGCTATATGGAGAATATCGTGCACAAGCCAAAGGTTTGTAAATTTTTTTGAATTAAATTTCGGTTTTTCTAGGTCTTTATAAACATTTACTTTACGCAGGTGAGGTGTAAACCCGCGCATATCGGGCAAACCCACAGCTTCCCAACCAGAATATCTTGGCGTGTTTGCAAATTCTATGTTGGTGGTTTGAGCGTACTGAATTATGCGCTCATAGATTTTTTGTTCAAGCGTCATGAATCACCCCGATGTAACACTCACATTATCAATCAATATGTAGGGCGAATCAAAACTTCCCATTTGACGAAACGATTCAGAGCCAATGAGTTTTATATTATTGAGTAACTCAAACATATTACCTGCGAGCATGACTTCTTTGAGCGGATATGAACGCTCACCATTTTCAACCCACCAGCTGTTTTTTGCCACTCCACTAAACTGACCTGAAACAGGATCTGAGTTTCCTGAAAATCTCTTTAGCACTAAACCTGTTTTAAGAGCTGAGTTAAGGTCATTAAGAGTACTTTTACCAGTGGCTACGGTTAGCCCATGTAGACCAATACTAGGAAGTGAGCGTGAACTTCCAACGGCATTACCCGTGGGTTTTGTTTTTCCCCGTGCTGCGCTAAAACAATTATGTGCCGTGAATTGCAAAGTGCCATTTTTAACGATTTCGTGTGTTTCAGTTAATACACCTTCACGATCAAACGGTGACCAATCTGAAACTCTAGTTTCATCAAGGGGCGATTCTAAAAGTGAGAATTCTTTATGGGCAACTTGTTTACCTAATTGGTCTTTCCACTTTGACATACCATCTTGTTGAGCTCTGCCATTAACGTTAAAACCAATTACTCCAGCTAAAAGTGAACCTACGGCTGAGGGATGAAACAACACAGGGCCTTTATAACTTTTAGCTCCACGAGCACCAAGACTTTCCACAACCGATTCTCTAAACTCTCTAGCTGTATCTTTGATCTTAGATTCGATTTCAGGATATGTTCCTGAGCTATTTCCCTCGTAGTCAAAGCTTGTGACTTCATCGCCTTTTTTAGCCATGCCCATAACAAACCAATTACATGAAGCGAGTCTCACCTCTTGAAATACGCCGTTAGAATTTTGAATAAGCCTTTTATTAACCGTTACACTCACCTCTACACGATCAAGTGTGACGCTTGAGTCTTTGCGCGATTCATCAACTAAAAGTTGAGCCCAGCGAAAAATATCTTTGGGTTGAGCAAGGGCTAGTTTATCGTCGTAGATTGAATAAAATGCAGCAGTTTTTTGTTTTTCGGCCATTAAATGAAATTGCGATTCAGGGCTCAACCTTGCCACCATCTGTGCTTCGCGTGCTTTATCTTTGAGTTCTGCTTCATCAAGAGAATTTGTCGTAATAAAACCCATGCGGTTATTCACAACTGTTCTTAAACCAAAAATCGTAGCATGTGAATTTGAAGCAACACTGAAATCAGTGTTTTCATAAACAACTTTTATTTCACTCACTTCATCAGCGCATACTTCTGCCACACAAGGTTCGAGACGTTTACTTTCATCAATGAGAATTTGACTAAGCCTACTCAGGTTACTCATTGTTGCCCCCCGACCAATAGTTCGCATCGAAGATAAGGCCCGCCAGCGTCAACCTTGGCAGGTTGTCCTTTACCGCAATGACCTGCTCCGAGATCCCACTTGAAATCACTACTTACAGCATCAACTGTTCTTAGAACTTCAAATGCTTGACCCGCAACAGTGATTTTTTGAACTGGTTCTGCTAATTTTCCGTCGCGAATCTTTCTGACCTTACTTGCGCCAAACATAAATTCACCTGTCGCATCGGCTTGACCACCTTCGGGACCATCTATGTAATAGCCCTCTTTAATACCAGCGATCATTTCATCAACCTTGTCATTGCCCGGCTGAATGAAAGTGTTTCTCATTCGTATAAGTGGTTCATCGCTAAATTCCCAAGCGCGTGCATTGCCGCCGGGTTCAACACCAAAGTGTGAGGCTGTTTCACGATTGTGAAGATAATTTATAAGTTTACCATTTTTAATAATGTCTACGCGTTTAGTAATTACACCTTCGTCATCAACAGGAAGTGTGCCGCCTGCACCGACGGCAAATTCACTTGTTCCGCTATCAGCAAGCGTGACTAATTCACTAGCAACACTTTGATTGAGTTTTTGAGCAGCGATACTTCCAGCTAATACAAAATCAGCTTCTACTGTATGACCGATGGCTTCGTGACATAAAATACCAACCATACCAGGTGATAAAATAACTTTTGCTTTACCACCCGTTGGGGCTTCGGCCTTTAATTGTTCAACTGCACTTTTTCCAGCGTCTTCAATCATTTGATCAACTTTTGAATTTCTAAAAAGACAATCCCAAGCACCAGTAACACCTGTTGTTTCTCGGCCCGTTGTGCGTTTTGCACCGTCGGCTGCAAATACTGTCAAACGAAATTCAGGTCTTACCCAACGCATGTAAGAATCGGCACCATCTGTAGTCATAATTATTTTTTCTTCAAACACTTCATTATAACCACACGAAGCGCTCTCAACTTGCTTTGATGATTTTCTTAATTTTTCTTCAGTTTGTTTTACGAGTAAGAATTTTTCTTCCCATGAAAGTTTTTGTAGCTCATCAAACCCTGCTAATAAAAAATCACCCTTTGCTAGATTTTTTATCTCTGCGATTTGTATTTTCTTTTTCTTACGACTTGAAAGCTCACGGGCCATGTTTTCTGCTTGGGCAAGTGCTTTGACGATTCCAAGTTCTGAGATATCACCTGTGCTTGCAAAACCCCAGGTGCCATCGATGAGGCAACGAAGTCCAATGCCCTCATAGTGTTTACTCGACATTTCTGAAACTTCACCCTTTAGAATACCAAGCGTGTGACTTGCTTTTTTGTGATAGCGCATTTCTGTCCAATGAGTAGAACGGCTCAATGCTTGGCGAATACGAGTGCGAATAATTGCGGTTTGGGACATTTTGTTCTCCTAGATCTCAAAAGAAACTTAACTACCTTCTGAGTATAATGCAGAAGCACAGCACTAAGCTAGGGATCTAGAATTGACGCAGGACGTGAAAAAAAATGCCCAAGGTGTTTAGCCTTGGGCATCATCAATTACGAAAAGTAAGGCCGTGCCTTTTTGTTATTTGCCGTGCGCTAATTGGGTGCGCGCGGACTGAGCGGCTTCTTGTATGGTTTGTTTGCTAATACGCATACCGTAGAAAGAACGGTGTACGAAGAACAAACCGATTAAGAACATCGCAACACCAAATTTTGGAGCTACATCTGGCGCGCTCACAGCAATCTCAACAGCCAATAGACCAAAGAGAGTGGTGAACTTGATGATCGGATTCAAAGCAACTGAGCTTGTGTCTTTGTATGGATCGCCCACTGTGTCGCCAACAACTGTTGCGGCATGAAGTGGTGTTCCTTTTTCTTTGAGATCAACTTCAACAACTTTTTTCGCGTTATCCCAAGCACCACCAGCGTTAGCCATGAACATTGCTTGGAACAAGCCGAATACTGCGATTGAAATTAAGTAACTTGCAAAGAATGTAGGATCAAAACATGCAAACGCTAAAGTGAATGAGAAAATAACACCAAAGATGTTGATCATTCCCATTTGAGCGTATTGTGTACAAATTTTAACAACAGCTTTTGAATCTTCAACTGAAGCTTTTGTAGCACCGCTATCAAGTTTAATATTTTTCTTGATGAACTCAACAGCACGATAAGCACCCGTTGTAACCGCTTGCATTGATGCACCAGTAAACCAGTAAATTACCGCTCCACCCGTGATCAAACCTAAAAGAACTTTAGGATTCAAAAGATCAAGTTTTAAATTCAACATCAAGATAATTGAGAAAATCATAGTAGTCGCACCGATAACAGCCGTACCGATCAAAACTGGCTTAGCTGTAGCTTTAAAGGTGTTACCAGCAGAGTCGTTCTCTTCTAAATAATGTTTTCCTTTTTCAAAGTTAGGATCAAAACCAAATTGGCTTTTGATTTCACTTTTGATATTTGGAATGGCTTCAATTTGTGACAATTCAAATACAGATTGAGCATTGTCTGTAACGGGGCCGTAGCTATCTACAGCAATTGTTACAGGGCCCATTCCTAAGAAACCAAATGCTACGAGACCAAATGCAAATACAGCTGGGTAAACCATGTAAGCATCAAGACCCGTTAAGCTGGTCAAATAAGCAACGTACATGAGACCAACCATAACCATACCCTTCCAGAATGCGCTGAAATTTCCAGCGACAAGACCTGAAAGAATGGTGAGTGAGGCTCCACCTTCACGTGATGCAGCTACGATTTCTGCAACGTGTTTTGATTTAGATGAAGTGAACACCTTGGTGAGCTCAGGAATAATAGCAGCAGCAATAGTACCGCAGCTGATAATCGTTGAGAGTTTCCACCACATTTCACCCATATCGTGAATCAATAAATAACTGACCACGTAAGTTACTGCGATTGAAACTAATGAAGTAACCCAAACCAAAGAGGTCAGTGGAGCTTCAAAATCAAAATGGTCTTTTTGAGCATACAGTGCGCGAGATACAGCGCCGTTGATCCAGTATGAAAGAATTGATGTGACGATCATCAATACGCGCATTGCAAATATCCAAACAATTAATTTTGCCTGAACGTCTGTTCCGCCATTGAGAAGTGTGGGTCTGCCATCAGGGCCCATGGTCATACCACAAGCCAAAACAATAAAGCTGATAAGCGCAACACCTGTTACACCATAAGTTTCAAAACCGTCAGCCGTGGGACCAACAGAGTCTCCAGCGTTATCGCCCGTACAGTCTGCAATTACACCAGGGTTACGAGCATCATCTTCTTTAATGTTGAAGGTGATTTTCATTAAGTCTGAACCGATGTCGGCGATCTTTGTAAAGATACCACCGCAAATTCGGAGTGCCGCAGCACCAAGTGATTCACCGATAGCAAAACCGATGAAACAAGCTCCAGCATTTGCTGGATCAACGAAGAGAAGAATAAAAATCATCATGAAAAGTTCTACGCAAATAAGTAGAACTCCGATGGACATACCTGCGCGCAGGGGAATATCCATTACTGAGTAGGGTTTTGCTTTTAAAGAAGCAAATGCTGTTCGGCTGTTTGCATATGTGTTGATACGAATACCAAACCATGCAACACCAAATGAACCCAAAATACCCAGAATAGACCACATCAAGATTTGTAGAACGCGGGCTAATTCCATGTGCTCAAGTACAAAGAAGTAATAAAATATCGCGCCGCCGATGAAGAGCTCAAGGATTGCTAAAAACTTACCTTGCTGAAGCAAGTATGTTTTGCAGGTTTCATAGATCAGGCTTGAAACTTCAAGCATTGAACGATGAGCTTGAAGGCCCTTGATTCTATAAAACTCGATGATTCCAAAAACTACACCCATCAGGGAGATGATCATACCGGCACCTAAGATGGCGCGGCCTGAAATATCGTATCCAAAAATATTGTACATTGTATTGAGGGCCGGAATTTTTAGATCAGCTTCACTAGCCATAGCGACTGATCCCAACAAAGTAATTAATGTTGTGATTCCGAACCATTTAGACAGAGAGATCCAGCGATTTTTACCCATACTCATTCCTCTATTTGCTTAAATAGTGCGCGCTTTGTTATGGCCGCAACACGGTTGTTGAACTCACGAATATGACGAGGAAATAATGGATCTGAAATAGGATGTCAAAGGCTTAATTTACTGGAGGATTCTGATAACCCGCTTGGCCAGGTTGATACCCTTGTTGTTGGATAGGAGCAACCGGCTGATTACCAGCGGCACATGCTCCTAGTTGAGAAGAACCGCCATAATAAGGTTGTTGATAACCCCGTTGTTGCTGTGCGGCATTTTGAATGGGCTGACAGATAAAGCCAGTAGCGCATGAAACCATATTGTTCATACCGTATTGCTGACCATATTGTTGTCCATAACCCATGGAACAAGTTTCTCCGCCCTGTGATAATGGCGCGATTGGAGAATCACTTCCGCCTCTGAGTACATCTGTATAAACACATGACCATAAACCAATGTTAGTCCAACTCACCATTTCTTGGCGTCTTGCGGTGGTTGGATTTGCAGGGTTATTACAAAGTTCTGGTTGAATGGGTGGAGTTAATACTGAGGTTCCACCAACTTGTGGTTGCACTTGTTGTTGTTGGCCATAACCATATTGATTTTGATTATTGTTGAAACTTATATATCTACAAACCCAGCCGCTCTGTTCATATGAGAGCACTTGTCCGTAAGGGCATGTGGGAGCATGTTTTTTGTCATCTTTTTTCTGACACCCGATAAAAGCCAAAGCACTTAGTGCTGCTACTGCTGCCATCAGTTGTACAAATTTGAATTTAGTATTCATCGTATATCTCCCATTAAAACGCATTTGTATTTTCCTTATCCCAAGGGGGCACACAAAGGTCGTCTCACGTGGACTCACTAGTGCAGCTGGCACGCCAAGATTTATTTATTTCGTGGAAAATTAAATTTTCTAAAGATTTCAGGGGATTAAGCCTGGATTGTTTTTGTATTCGAGATGCGAGCGAAAACTACAGGGCTGTATAAATCTTAAACAATCTGGCGTGTAAACGGCACTTTTTGGGTTTTTTGGGTATTTTGGGTTATTTTGGGTACGGTTATTTTGGGTACCGGGTACCTTTTTCGTTAGCAATGCGTCATTTACGGCTTTGCTTTGCAATTCAAAGTGAAATGAGTACCACAAGTTTTGCTATTTAATCTAACTTGCCGTGGCTGATAAACTTAGCGCTTTCCTCATTAATTTAATGCTTACAGCCCGATCTTCTTCTCATCAGTGACAATGAGAATATCAATGCGGCGATTGCGGGCGCGATTTTCAGGTGTATCATTTGGAACCACGGGTCGCTGATCAGCATATCCAACTACAGAAAGTCGTCTTGGTGAAATTTGATGTTGCGTAATAAGATAACGAACAATAGTTGAGGCGCGGGTGGCAGATAATTCCCAGTTACTTGGAAACCGATCTGATTTTGTTGCAAGGCTATCTGTGTGACCTTGAATGATTAATCGCCTGCCTGTCTTTTTAATTGTTCGAGCGATTTTCTCTAATGATGGCAAGGCCTCTTCGCGAATGAGTGCATTTCCTGAATCAAAAAATGAATTTGCGGCAAGACTTACTTTAACACCAGCTACGTCAGTATTAAGCTCAATGAGTTCTTTGATATCACTTTCGGTGAATTCTTTTTCTATTTCGCGCTCCACGTAGTCTTTCATTTCTAATGGGCCCGCACCCTCTTGAGGCACGACGTCTATAGGCGGCGGAAGAAGTTGGTTGTTCTCATAAGTATCAACGTACTTACCTTGAAGGCCGCCAAAGTCTACGTAACTGCGAAATGCTTTTTGAACTGATCTCTGAAACTCTTGCGCTTTAGAAATATCTTTTTGAGATGTGGCGTAAAGAATAACGAAGAAGGCAAAAAGCAGCGTGATAAAATCGGCGTACGATACAAGCCATCGCTCATGGTTTTCATGTTCTTCTTCGTGTTTTTTCTTAGCCATTACTCAGCACCACCCTCACCTTTTTTATCTGTGTGAATATAGGCGCGGAGTTTCTCTTCGATGATGAAAGGATTCATACCGCTTACAATACCAATAGCACCGGTGAGGATCATTTCTTTCATGGCAGCTTGGAGTTTAATTTTACGAATGATTTTTTTAGCAAAAGGCATGAAGAAAATATTAGCAGAACCTACCCCGTAAATCGTCGCAACGAACGCCACGGCGATACCGGATCCGAGCTTTGAAGTATCAGCCAAGTTTTCCATAACGTGAATAAGACCCAAAACTGCCCCGATGATTCCGATTGTGGGAGCATAACCGGCTGCTGCCTCCCAAACTTTAGCACCTGCAGTGTTATGTTCTTCTTCAAGATAAATTTCGCTTTCAAAAATATCTTTGATCGTATTAGGGTCAACACCGTCGATAACAAACCGGAAAATCGTTTGCATATATGGATTTGAAAAAGTGCCCAATCTTTTCTCGAGAGCTAAAATTGATTCTTTTCGTGCAATTTGTGCAGCTTCGATAAGTTCTTTGATTACTTTTTCTGGGTCATCGCCCTTCGGGTTAGAGAATACCCACTTCAAGAGCTTCATTCCGGTTTTAAGATCTTCCATCGGAGTACCGATCATTACGGCACCAAATGTTCCCCCGAAAACGATGACGGCTGCAGTAAACTGCATAATGGAGCCCATGTGACCACCCTCAAGAACTTGCCCGCCGAGAATTCCACCCATCGCAAGCACGATGCCAATTATTGTTGCTAAATCCATGATGCTCGTCCTCCTTGACGACCGTACTTAACTGCTTAAGAAACTATAATTTTAATTCTGGCAAACCTACTAAGCGGCGAAACAATATAATTTTTTGCATGATTTCATCCGGCTTTGTTCGAAGTAGAATTTTTTCTCCATCAGTGAACGTAACAACCGTATCAGGCGTGATCTCAATAAATTTAATGAGGTCAGGATTGATAAACATCTTTTGTCCGTTAACTCTTTCTACATCGATCATGATTTATTGTCTCATATCAGCAAGTTCACAACAACGCTAACGCGTACCACCAACACCTTTTTTACGCTGACTTCAGTCCTGAGTTCTTCTACACTTTCATGAGATGAAAGTTCATTTGAGAAAATGAACCTGGTACTTAAGTACTGCACATGAGGGATTATCATGGATTTTATAACTTCAAAAAACCCAGCAACTGGAGAAGAAATTCTTCGACAAGAGTGTTTCAACCCCACTGAAATGACAAATCTTGTTCAGCGAGCTCGCCTTGCACAAGAGCCATGGAGGCGACTTTCATTTAAGGAGCGCGCAAAATTTCTAAAGCGCGGTCAACAATACATGCTCGCTCACATGGATGAGCTTGCTCTGAATTTGGCAAAAAATAATGGCAAGCCTTTAGTCGAAGCCCTCTCGGCAGAAGTGTTCGCATCTATACAAACCTATGGTTTTGCGATGAAACGAGCTGAAAAACTTTTAACCGATACTCCCATTCATATTGGTGGTGGCTTATTAACGAAAAAAGCATACATCACATATCAACCCCTCGGTGTACTTGGAATTATTTCCCCATGGAACTACCCACTTTCTACTCCTTTTTCAGAAGTGATCCTTGGACTCATCGCTGGAAACGCCATCATATTAAAACCAAGTGAAATCACGGGCCTCGTAAATCAAGATATGCAAAAAATAATCGATGCCATGAAATTACCAAAAGATCTTGTAACACTTGTGCATGGCAGAGGTGATGTAGGAGCGGCCCTCGCAAGTGCAAAAGTAGACCGACTGATTTTTACAGGCAGCACAACTACGGGACGAAAAATCATGTCTACTGCCAGCCAAAATCTTACGCCTGTGACTTTAGAACTCGGCGGAAAAGACTGCATGATTGTTCTTGAGGATTGTAACATCGAACTAGCTGCTTCTGCTGCAGTAGTGGGTGGTTTTTTTAACACCGGGCAAACATGTTGCTCAGTTGAAAGACTTTTAATTCATGAAAACATCGTCGATCCGTTTTTAAAAGCTTATAAAGAAAAACTCAATAAATTGCGCGTCGGTGCAAGTTCTGGTTTTGAAAATGATTTAGGAGCCATTACTTTTGAAGGACAAAAAAAAATATACTTTGAGCAAACTCAAGATCATGTAAGTCACAATCAAAAAACGGTTTTTGGCGATGCGAACTTTGATGGAAAATCAAATTTTATGAAACCACTCGTAGTTCAAGCCGACGATAAGCGCAGCTTTTGGAAAGACGAAACGTTTGGCCCGGTTGTGGCGTATAAAACTTTTAAAACCGATGAAGAAGCTATTTCTATAAATAATGATTCTCCGTATGGTCTCACAGCACTTATTATTTCAGGCAATACATCTCGTGCTCGTAAAATGGCAAAACATTTACAAGTTGGCGCCGTGGTAATCAACGACGCTCCTTTTACAAACGCCTGCGCAACTCTACCTTGGGGCGGAGTGGGTGAAAGCGGTTTTGGACGCGTGCACGGCGAAGCGGGACTTAAAGAATTATGTCAACAGCGATTGGTTGTGTACGATATTGTCGGGCAGATGAAACAACTTTGGTGGTACCCTTATAACAAAGCACAATATGATTTTTTTAAAGCACTCGCATATTTCACTGCGGGCGATGGTTTGTTTGTTAAACTCAAAGCATTAATAAATATTCTCAAACATATTTTTAAAATGGGGCCAAGGATTTAATGGGCGAATATATTCAATTATTATTGTCTTACGATTCACAAATATTTCGACTCATAAATCAAGTGTGGATCTACCCCTTTTTTGATAAATTCATGCCGTTTATTACTGAGCCCAAAAAAACAGGAATCTATCTATTAGTTTTAATTTTAATTTTACTTCTCAAGTATCGAATGAGTGCAGTTAAAGTGCTTATCGGAATGAGTATCGCTGTGGGATTAGCCGACTTTACAGCAGCTAAGATTCTTAAACCTGAATTTAACAGAAAACGCCCTGAATTTTCTGAACCAAACGTAAAGCTTCTTGTTCAATCACAAACCGGCGGGAGCTTTCCGTCTAATCATGCGGCTAATACATTTGCTGCAGCAAGTTTTCTGAGATTAACATCACCAGTGCTTGGCAGCATTGCCACTGGCATTGCGATTATCGTTTCATACAGCCGCGTTTACGTTGGGGTTCATTATCCACTTGATGTTATTGGTGGCGCCCTACTTGGAATAATCTATAGTTCACTTATATATTATCTTTTAATGTATCTTTTTGATCGTATAGGAGCGCTTCAAACACGCCCCACTACTTACTCACCTTATAATTGGGAAAAGAAAAAAAGAATTAAGCCTAAAAGAAAAATTAAAAAGAAAAATTAATGTTTTGTTGAGGGTCGATTACCGTACATCCATAGTAATATCGTCAGAGTTAAAATACAGATCTGTGCAACCGTTGTTTCAATCGTTGGGTAAAAACCAAATAAATCAAAACGCATTTTAATCGGTGAAGATGTAATAGATATCATCCCCGTCTCTTGAAAGGCATGGACACCTTTGCCCACCAATATAACAGCTAAAACAGCCATGAGACTTGATGAATAAGTAAATATCTTTTTAATTGGCAGACGAGCTGAATATTTAATTAATGACCATGACAATATGATGAGTAAAACAAAAGATACGGCAACTCCTGAAAACATGGCCGTTTTTATTCCCGCTCCACCTTCGAGCCAAAGTGCGCGTAAAAACAATACTGTTTCAAAAACTTCTCTAAACACAGCAATAAAAGAAATCGCGGCTAAGCCAAATAAATTACCACCCTCGAGCATTGCGTTTACACGGCCGCTGATAAATTCTTTCCATCGGCCAATCTCGGTACGACTATGTAGCCAAAACCCCATATAGAGTAAAATAACTACGGCTAATATAGAAATACCACCTTCAAGCAACTCTCTTTGCGCTCCACTAATCCCCATGACCCAACCTGAGAATATCCAAGCAACAACACCCAAAAGTAATGCTGTAATCCAGCCAGCATGTATCCAGTGGGCTGCTTTTTTAGAACCAGCGGCTCGAACCACACCTAGAAGTGCTATGAGAATAAGTACAGCTTCAAAACCTTCACGCAGAATGATTGCTGAAGCGACTAAGAATGTGACCGTTGGTGATGAGGCTTTTTGACTAATAATAGTTTCTGCAACAAGAATTTGCTCTTTAGCAGAACCTACAGCCAACTGAAGTTCAACCAATGATTTTTTTGATTCTATTGCAACTCTCACTGCAGACATTTTTTCTTCTAATAAAATTATTGCAGCTGGGTCACTCGCTTTAAGTCTTGGCTCGATTGGTTCTACACCTTCAAGATATGCCAACAATGCCTTATTTTTCGCACTTGTGTGATCTCCATTTTTATAATCATGAAGCGCACTATCAAGATGCTCTTTTGCAAGATTTAGAGAACTTCCCGCATCATCACCACCAGAGTTAAGCCTAACTTGAGCAACGCTTACAGATTTTTCTTCTTCAGAACCACTAAGATTAACGCGCAATTGATTATCAGAGGATGTCGCTGCTTGGGCCAAAGTAATCTTACTTAAAACTTCATTTTTTGTTTTATGAATTTCTTCTGTACTGATTTTTGTTCCATGACTTTGTTCATGACGAAGTGAAACAACATAAAATGCTAAAGACCAGATATCACGCTCAGTGAAATGCGCAAAAGGCGCCATGCCCGTACCCTCAACACCCAAGCGAATTGTATTAAATGCTTGAAACGGGGAGATCTCAGACATGTGTTCATTATCTAAAAAATTTGAAGGTTTTGGATCAAGCCCAACACCTGCGGGGCCATCACCCGCACCAGTGATGCCGTGACATGTAACGCAGTTTTGCGCAAAGAGTTCACGCCCACGGGCCAAATTGGGCCACTGTGTAGGTGCAACTTCTAATTTTGTTATATTAATAACTTCGTTTTTAATTGTGTTTGTGAGGGCTGCAACTTGTGTAGCTTGCCCTTTAGCCATAATGAGTTTTTGGAGTTTTTGAATATCACCGTTAATTTTTTTATTAGAACTAATCTCTGGTATGGCATTACCCGCAGTTACAATTACATTAACAAACTCTACTTGTTCGTTATACTCACCTTGACTGATGATGTTTCCATTCTCAACAGCACCACCGTAATCACGTCCCAGATAATCCAGAAGATGTACGATAGTACGAGGCGTATTTTCAGCTGCTGATAAAAATGAAGTGGAAAAAAATATGACTAGTGCGAGAAGCGCATTTTGTGTTTTCAACTGTTGACTCCAATAAATAATTGCTAAATTCTTATTGAGACTATATCTCAACAAGGTTAATGTCAATAATCAAGTCACTAAATATTAACAGGTAGGAATTTTTTGCATGAAAGACCCGCTGGAAGAATTAGGCTCACATTTAAAGCGCAAAGGGCTTCGCCTTACTGAAGAAAGAAAGAAGCTTGTGCAACTGATTCTTTCTATGAAGGGCCATTTTAGCCCTGAAGAATTACTTAAGCATGTCAAAACCAAGCGATTGCCCATATCACGTGCTACAATTTATCGAATATTACCTGTACTTGTATCAGCTGAAATTATTCAACAGAGTTTACTCACCGAAGGGCAAACACGCTTTGAAGTGACATGGAACAAAGATCACCACGATCACTTAATCTGCACCTATTGCAATAAAGTCATCGAATTTCAACACAACACCATTGAGATTATGCAAAGAGAAATCGCCAATCGCTACGGCTTCATATTAGAGCATCATGTGATGGAGCTCATGGGTCGTTGTAAGGATTGTCGTAATTAAAAGTGATGCAGATTTTTTTCTCGCGCAAAACTAAGGTCGGTAGTTGTCATCCGAAGCCTGCCACATAAAAAACCAGCAATGTTTTTATAAAACTTTGATGACACCGTAGAGTTTGTACTCAGATATTTTTTTAAATTTTCATAATCAATTTCAATTATCTCACTTTTTTCTGCAGCAAGTACGGTTGCTGAACGGCGCTCGCCATCAAGAAAAGGCATCTCACCAAAATGGCTGCCAGTGCCGAGCATTGTGACTTCGATATTATCATCATTTTTTGCTTTTTGCTGAACGTGCACAGAACCAAATTGAACAATAAAAAGAGACTTAGCCTCATCACCCTGAAAGAAAATGGTATCACCATTGTTTGCTTTTCCAACTCGACAGAGTTTTTGGATCGGCTCTAACTCTTCATGGGTGAATTCTTTAAATAAATAAATGTTTTTTAAAATCTCACTGTAGGCCATAGCACCCCCCGTTTCTTTATAGATGGTAACACGGGGGATGGTCTAGTTTACAGTCTAGGACGATTACTTTATCTCTTCAAAATCTTCTTTTTTAGCACCGCAATCAGGACAAGACCAATCAGCCGGTATATCTTCAAACAAAGTACCGGGTTTTAAACCAGTATCTGGGTCACCTTTTTGCTCATCATAAATAAAACCACAGACTACGCATTGAAACTTTCTGCTACCTTTCATGATGACCTCGATTTTCTTTTATCAAGATAACTTTGATAACGATCGGCGTGCACTTTTTCAATTTTTGTTAGCGCTGCAAACTTTTTTCGCGCTAATTCTAAGGTTTGAATAAAATTTTGCTCATGATCTTTTGACTCTTTTGCTTGTTCAGCAAATTCTTTTGCCGCATCACTTTCAGCTTCGCTCAAGGCCTCTTTTTCAAAACCCGGATACATCGTTGTGTGCTCGTAGCGTTCTCCTTCAATTGCCATTTGCAAAATCTTCTCTACCGTCATCTGAGCTTTGGGATAAACCAAAGACAAATGTGAAAACGCATGCATGGTTTCTTGTGCGGCAGTTTCTTCAAACACCTTAGCTACTTCTTCATCACCCAATTCACGAGCAATTTTTGCGAAGTATAGATATTTTCTGTTTGCCATTGATTCACCGGCAAAAGCAGCCTCTAGATTTTGATATGTTTTTGAGTTTTTAAATCCTTTTTTCATAAATCCTCCTTTTTGCGATTAAACTATCGCTTCAGTTGGGGACCACTGACACTTACTGCAGACCCCAATAATTTGAACATTTACTTTTTCAATTTTAAAATCCTTTGGATGAGTGAAATGAAGCCCGGGTTTAAGATCTTCCATTTCAAAAAAATCTGAGACATTTTCGCATTGACGACAAATCAGATGATCATGTTTTTCTAAGATGGCGTCATAGCGAGTAGAATCATTTCCAAAACTGATTTCACGTAGCAAACCCTTGGTCGTTAAAAAATTAAGAGCATTATAGACTGTCGCAAAACTAAGGTCCGGGCTTTTCATAATGGCTTTTTGAAAAACCATTTTAGCTGATGGATGATCTTTACTGGCCTTCACAACGTCAAAAACTGTTTGCCTATGAGGAGTGAGGGCTCTTTGTTTAGTATTTTTCATTATTTAATATTAGAATAATTCTAATTATAATACAATCGTATTTTTATATGATTGAAATCACTGGCTTTTTTTACCTCAGTATTTAACAGACTTTTGTGGAAGGTTATAAAGGTCGAGGCACGTTCACATCGTTAATTTCGGTTCTTATTTTGCAATTCCTATCAGTGAAATGAAAACACTAGTCTCAATACTCATAAACTGGTTTCGATGGCGCTCACTTGTCAATGGAGTAGTCTTTACGCTGACAATTTCCGTCTCTATCACAAGCTCTGCTAGTTGCATTGATCGGATGCTTGGAATTTTCAATCCTTTTGATTACGACCCCGTTCATGAGATAACTACAAAAAAAGCAAACTCTGGTGATATCGGTTATTTCGATAAAGATGGAAATCTACTTTTAGTATCAACGGCTAAGCAGGAAGTTTATCGAATCGATGACCCCATAAATCTTCGCCCATACGAAACCGTTTCTTATTGGCTAGCACCAAGAACTTCGGATGAAGGCGGTTATTACTTACTGCAAAACAAGTGGAATCCAAAAAATAAACATAAGGAACCCATAAATTCAAAAAATAGCCGTCATCGCCTCTCAATGTTGTCGAGTGATTATAATATTTGGAAATTTGCGCTGAGAAAACCTGAGAGATTAAAATCATATGGAATTTATGCTGATACATTAAAACTTTTTATTCCAGATGCATTACGCATGAATAAATTATTGGATAAAGTTACAGACCCAAATCAACAGGTGGGGCCACGTTTTATTGATATGCCACGGAGTCACGATAAAGAGAGCGAACAAGAGTATAACTCTGATTTCTTTTTTATAAATATTGTAAAGCGCATGATCCCACTGGCATCAAAGACCGAACTGCTAAAGCATGATCGCTATGAAGAACATCTTTTAGGTGGTCTATACATTTCACCAAAATTATTTGACCGTCTTGTTGGCTATGCAAAATTTGTAGATAGTCTTATGCAAGATTCTTTGATGATGAAACACCACTCAGAAATTATTACTGTAGTGAAAGATACGTTTAGCGGCTATTGGGATGAATTAACAATGCGCATAGGCTCTGCAATTGGCGAACATATGAAACCAGAGTTTAGCCAACTACATAAATTTGGACTTGTGCAGATCCTGCATTCTTTAGCCACAAGTGACCCAAGTGTTACAAATAAAATCAACACATCTACTCGCGGTTGGGGCTTTATCTTTTTAGAGCAAACACTGCTTGCAGAAATTGAAAGTTCGACTCATTTATCAGTGTCTGAAAAAACACAGTTAGTTACTCGAGTTAAAAAACATGCGGCCGAAAATATACCAAAGCCATTAACAGATATTGAATTTAACGAAATGCTTGATCGTCTGAAAGATGCGGCGAGCTGATGATTACTTTTAAGTATGTGCAATTTATTAAATCGAGCATATTTAAGGCAATCACTTTGTCATTGATGTTGATTGCGTTTGCACCACAGCAAAGTTTTGCAAATTGCGAACTTAAGCTTTTACTTCTTTCACAACGTGAAGAAGTTCTCAATTCAACAAGATTGCATCACGCCTATCATTCTACAGTTAATTGGGTCGCATTACCTTCATTGATGGGTGAAGGTCATTTCATTCTAGAAATTAAATGGAATCCAGATTTTGTACCAGCTGATATAAAAGACTTCACCATAGCGCCTCCTGACATGCTTAATCGAACATCTTTAGAAAGCATGCAATGGCTTATTTCTCATAATAAGAATTATGCAATTTGGCCATTTACACTTAAAAACCCGGCGTTAATGTCTCTACTCGGTATTTATGCAAATGACTTAAAAATAATTATGCCCAACGCACCACTTCAGAACAAAATTATTAATTCGCTCATCGATAAAAAATTTCTAGTCGGGCCACGTTTTATAGATTTACCTTCAGATAAAATCACCATAGAAGATCAAAAATACTCCAACCATCTTTTCTTTGAAAATTTTGTGAACGGCCACATTATTTTAGCTTCAAGAAGTTTTTATTTATATCATGACCGCTTTCAAGAACATCTATTGGGTGCATTTTTTATTTCACCTAAATTTTTTAAACGGCTCGTCAGCTATGCAAAATTTGTAGAAGCCCTCAGTGCTGACTCCGAAGTAATAAAACATATACCCGAATCACTTAAAGTTGCTCGCGATTCATTTAGCGCCTATTGGGATGAAATCACCACCGACATTGGCGACACACTCGTGGGCAGATCAAATGGCACATTGGAGAATCCAAAAATTGATAGGCTTGACAGAGTAATTCGAGGCTTAGGCGGTAGACCGGTAATTGATAAATACTCATCTCTTGAAAATTTTAATTCACATCACTTTACACGACTCCCAGAAACATTTCTCACAGCTGTTAAAAAATTAAAACTTTCGAAATTAGAAAAAATACGCCTTGGTCTTCGAATTAAAAAACTAGCTGGTGAGAATATTATTAAGCCATTAACGAAAAAAGAAATTGAAGCAGAAATCATGCGCATTAAAGAGTTGGCTGATTTATCGCCCCAGGGGGCCGAGCGCGTCCCATAAAACCTGCCAAAAATAAAAGTGTGACTACATAGGGTAAGGCCTGCACAAATTGTGTAGGTAGCGGCTGATCATTTGGTAAGAGTGGCACACTTTGAAGTTGAATTTGCAAAGCATCAGCGATACCAAAAAGTAGACAGCCCAAAAAAGTTGGCCATGGCTTCCATCTTCCAAAAATTAGTGCCGCAAGGGCAATGTATCCTCGTCCGGCGCTCATATTTCGCGTGTAACCACTGCCCGCACCAATTGATAAATAAATCCCGCCGATTGATGCGATTGCGGCACCAAGCATGATTGATTTAAAGCGAGTGAAGTCCACACTTACACCTTGAGTACGAAGCGCTTGCGGGTTTTCTCCAGCAGCCCATACACGTAAACCTAAAACTGTTTTTGAAAAATAAAATGCCACACAAATCACAACTATTATTGCGGCAATAGCAAATGGCCAAACACTAATAATGCGTTCATTTACAGGTAATGAGGGTGTTTGCCCTGAAACTTCAAAAAATGCTTTGGAAAGAACCGGGAGTAGCCCCGCCACAAAGAGATTTACAGCCATGCCCGTTATTATTTGATCAGCACGTGCTTTAATTGTGAAAAAGCAAAATACAAGCCCCACCATAAGCGCACCAAATACACCCATCGCAAAACTTAGCGGAAGTGAGTGTGTCACAGCCATTGTTGCTGCGGCTGCAAATGCACTTGCTAGTAAGTAGCCCTCAAGTGCAATGTTTGAAACCCCAGCACGTTCGCTGAGCATTCCGCCATAAGCTGCAAAAATTAATGGCAGAGAAAGTCTTAAGCCTGAGAGGATCCACTCTTGAAACCAAATCATATTTGCTCTCGCTTTCGGAGAAACTTAATTTTTGAGCGCCAAAAACTCTCACTTGCCACAAATAAAATAATAAAGGCGAGCATTACTCCTGAAAGATCACGAGTGATTTTTTCTGTGTCGATTTCAAGCTCTAATGATCCTTTTTGAATTGCGCCGAATAATAGCGCTGCAGCTACGATTCCCAACGGACGATTACGACCAAGAAGTGCAACAGCAATACCCGTAAAACCATAACCAATTGAGAATTGATCTTTAAATTTATGTGCAAAACCTAAGATTTCATTTACAGCCACAAGACCGGCAAGGCCTCCACTGATAAACATGGCCTCTAATACTCTGCGCTTCACATTAATACCTGCACGCATTGCGGTTTCAGGGGCAGAACCAGAAAGTCGCAATTCAAAACCCCACTTTGTTTTAAAAAGAATAATCCAAACCGCAAAAGCTACTAGTAAGGCTAGAAAAAAAGCTGAATTAACCGGGGATACTTGAGAAATATCGCCTAACCCACCAATAAGGTAATTTACTCCGACTTCTTTACTTTCAGGATTTTGAGTTTCAGTATTTTTAAATAAATTCATGATGGCAAAACCACAAATCGAATAGGAGATAAAGTTGAGCATGATGGTCACAATTACTTCATGACTTCCACGATATGCTTTAAGCCAACCAGCAAGGCCACCCCAAAGCGCTCCACCTAAAAAGGCAACGCAGATTCCAAGAAAAGGCGAAATCACAGGATAGTCAGGAACCAAAATTCCAACAGTCGTTAGTAATAAAGCTCCAATATAGAGTTGGCCTTCAGCACCGATATTAAAAAGACCGCAGTGAAAGGCCACAGCGACAGATAGCCCCGTAAAAATGAGAGGTGTTGCATAAAAAAGTGTGTAGCCAATGTTTGTTACACTTCCAAAAGCTCCCGTGAATAAGATTTCTAGAACGCGTAGAGGGTTTTCACCTATAAGTGCTACAATGGCTAAACAACATATGAGCCCGAGGGTGATACTAAATAGTGTTAATAAGAAATTTGTAAAACCAAGTGGTAATGCTTTACGCATGATTCACACCACCTGTCATTGCCATTCCGATTTTTTGAAGATCATATTTTGGGCCAGAAAATTCTGCGACGTTACGGCCTTCAAAAAATACAACAATGCGATCACTCAATGCACAAAGCTCTTCTAGCTCTGATGAGATAAGTAATATCGCTGCGCCTGATTCTTGAAGTTTTAAAAGTTGCTGATGAATAAATTCAATCGCCCCAACATCAACACCTCTTGTGGGTTGACTGGCAATGAGGAATTCTGGTTTTCGAGCATTTACTTCTCTGGCGACAACGATTTTTTGTTGATTACCACCACTAAGTGATTTTACTTTTTGACCAACACCACTCATTTTCACTTCGTAATGAGAGAGGGCTTCTTCAGCGTGGGTTTTCATGCCTTTGCCATTTAATAAACCATATCGTGAAAATTTATTAGTAAAACCAATAGAACAATTATCTGAAACTGAGGCATCGAGCCACAGTGATTGGGTTTGCCGATCTTCTGAGATTAAACCAAAATTAAGTTTGTTTCGAATCTCTGCGGTGACTTTTGGCAAAGGTTTTTGTTTGTAAAATATTGTTCCCTCATAAGATCCCAAACCCAAAAGACTCGCCACCAAAGCTTGTTGGCCATTGCCCTCTACACCCGCGATACCTACAATTTCGCCATGACTTAACGTGAGACTAAGATCATTAAGTGAGCCCACTGTTTTTTCATGAAGCGAGATACCTTTAATTTCAACTAAGTGTGCACCCAGTTGAGTTCGTTTTTTTTGCAGCAAAGAAATCTCTCGACCAATCATTGCTTGAATGAGTTTTTCTTTTGTTAAACCTTTAACTGAAAAACTTCCGGTGACTCGCCCATGCCTCAGCACCGTCACATCATCACAAAGCGTGAGAATTTCATGAAGTTTGTGGGTTATGATAATAATCGTTTTTCCCTCACTCTTAAGACGTCGTAAAAGTGAGAAAAATGTTTCAACTTCTTGTGGAGTTAAAACAGCGGTGGGTTCATCAAGAATTAAAATCGAAGCTTTTCTAAATAGAAGTTTTAAAATTTCAAGACGCTGTTGCAAGCCAACTGATAAATCCTCTGCAGGTTTATGCCAAGGTACTGAGAGCTGCTCACCCGCAAGGGCTTCAAGAATAAGCTGTGCTTGTGCGCGGTCTATGAACCCACCATTTGTAGGCTCATCACCCAATATGATATTATCGAGAGCTGAAAGTGGGCCAGCCAAAGCAAAATGCTGCTGAACCATTCCGATATCAGCGGCAATCGCATCAAGGGGTGAAAAAAACTTCATTTTTTTATCGTTGATGAATATTTCAGAAGAAGAATCATCAGGCTCAATGAGCCCGAAAAGAATTTTCATTAAAGTAGATTTGCCAGCACCGTTTTCTCCGGCGATAGCATGAATAGTACCGGGTCTAACGCTAAAATTTATTGAGTCGTTCGCCCGGAGTGCTCCGTACGTCTTGGAGATTTGTCGCATTTGAAGGGCGAACTCGGGCATAGCTTCCTCGTAATATAATAATCAGCCACTGTGATTTTACCGCTTAAGATGTCACCTCTAACCTTCTCAATCTTGGTGCGCATCTCCACGGGAATAAGACTTTCATTATACTGATCCAGGGCATAGTCAACTCCCTTATCAGCCAAACCAAAATATTTGTTTCCCCACATAAAACGACCTTCTTTTTCTGCCATAATAATATTGTAAACGGCCACATCGACACGTTTGAGCATACTTGTAAGAATTTTACCTGGCTTGACCCAATTCTGATTGCTATCGACACCAATAGCGAGTTTGTTTTTTTCTTCAATGGCGTCAAACACTCCTGTATTGGTGGCTCCTGCAGCGGTGAAGATGACATCAGCTTTTTGACCGATTTGTGAAAGTGCCAGCTCTTTACCCTTAGTCGGATTCATCCAAGCATCACTTGTTACACCCACATAATTGGCGAGAATTTTTGCTTTTGGATTAGCGTAAATAACACCTTCACGAAAACCCAATTCAAAACGCTTGATAAGATCTACGTCCATTCCGCCAACAAAACCAACAACGTTTGATTTTGTATGTAGCCCAGCTATGTAACCCACTAAAAAACTGCCTTCGTGTTCTGCAAATACAAGGCTTGCAACGTTTGGAACATCAACTACTGAATCAACAATTGCAAAATGTGTTTTAGGAAATAGTGGTGAGATTTTTTTGAGTGCATCGGCCTGCGAGAAGCCAACAGTTATAATCAAATTATATCCACGTTCTGCAAGTGTACGAATGGCTGGCTCATAGGCTGTGTCATCAGGACTTTCGATGGTCTTTACTTCGATTCCGAAATCTTTTACCGCTTGCGTTGCTCCTTTATAAGCAGCAGCGTTAAAACTCTTATCGTCTTTTCCACCTTTGTCTAAAACTAGTCCGATTTTGATTCCGCTTTTTGAAACGCTTTCTTCTTTTTTCTTGGTGCATGCTGGCGTAACGGCCACACATAATATTATACTTAAAACACACTTAAATATTTGAGCCATAACACCTCCAAAAGGTGGCCCCAAAATGGCATTGTTGATGTCTTATTTCAATGGATTAGGTTAAAATGTCATATGAATTTAACTAAGAATGCTGTGATTAGATCATTTGCCGCCATTGGAGTCGCCGCCGTTTGTATTGGCGGTCTAATGATCATTACCCTTGCTGCTGTTTTTTTATCGCTGCCCGATGCGAGCGGTTTGAAAAAATGCATGACAACCGAAATGAATAAGGTTCAGCTTTGTGAGTCAGGCCCTAAATATGTAAAATTGAGTGAAATTAGCCCAAATATTATCGGGGCTATTATTATGTCAGAAGACGCAGCGTTTTATTCACACGAAGGCGTTGATTACGACGAAATGAAGGAAAGTGTAATTAAAGATATAAATGAGGGGCGTTTTGCTCGCGGGGCTTCAACCATTACACAACAGTTAGCAAAAAATGTTTTCACAAATGGTGAAAAAAGTTTGCTGAGAAAAGCCAAAGAAATTTATCTCGCATTTCAAATCGAAAAAATATTTACCAAACCTAAAATCTTAGAAATATATTTAAATGTGGTGGAATTTGGCCCTGAAATTTATGGAATAAAAGAAGGGGCACAATATTATTTTAAAGTACCACCTTCACAAGTGAGACCAGAACAAGCTGCTTTTTTAGCTTTTTTACTACCGAATCCTAAAAAATACTCACAGAGTTTTCGTAAAAACGAACTCACTCCTTTTGCACGAAAAACCATCAAGACTATTTTACGCAAAATGCTCCATGGCCATAAAATTTCTGAAGAAGAGTACAATGTTGCCCTAGCGCGCGTCCCGTACTTTCCGTGGCAAGGTGGAGAAGCGCCAGTACTTGCAGATGGCGCCGCTTCGCCAGCTGGGTCAGAGGTTTCAGAGGAAGGCAGCCAAGAGGGTGATGATTTTAAGTTTGATTTTGAGGGCGAAGAAGAGCTGTAGGTAATATTAACCTGAGCTGTTGAAACCGGATAGCTATGCGGGACGACAGATTCCAGAATTTATCTTTCCAGAAATTTGTTATTCCAACACCCAGCTTAAACTATGAATGACCAAGAAAATGATCCATACGGTTTTGTCCAAAAACTTGAATTGCATGAAAAGTGTTGTGGCTGCGACAAAGAAGTCTGAGATTTTCAAAAGCATTGTCGCCGCCCAATGCTTTAGGTGTGATGTGATCAATTTCAAGCCTGTGCTGCGAAGGACATCGATTTTTTGTGAGTGGATCAATAAATGTGCACTGATTTTGATCTCTTTGCCAAATCACTCTTCTCAAGGTTCTAGAAACCTTAGAAGTAGTGGTGGGTTTAATGTTTTGAGTGGAGTCCGCTAGCGGACTGCTTGGATTTTGCCTTAATTGCTGCGGATTTCTTTGCTTTTGTTTACCTTGTTTTTCCATTTGCTTGATGGCCAAATCCAGAGCTTCTTCAAGGACGTCGATGTTTTTGAGATTATTATTTTTATAAGCTATAAGGCCTTTGAATTTCTTGAGTTTTTCCCTGACCTCCAAAGGTAAATGGTTTTCAATATCAACTTGCCCCTTCTTTTTACTTTTTTTCGATAATACTTGAGGAGAAATACTTGCGAGATACTCTTGACCCTCCTGTGTTGATTTTGATTCTAGTGTTTTCAAAACTTCTCTTTTCATATTCAAATCAAAACGTTGAATTTTATAGGTCGCACTTTGCTCGAGTGTGTTAGAATGTTGCGTATTAATATTAGCCACTGCTTGAAAGTAACTTTGTGCATTTGCTAGTGTGGTGAGTTCAAAAACCCCTTCTTCAAACTTTGCCTCGAGCTCTGGTAGATCTCGCAATAATCTCATAGCATTAATTCTTCGGTATGCAGCACCTCTGGAGTAATTTAATTCACTTACGCAAAATTCAAATAAACTCGGATAGGCACCTTCGCAATAAGCCCTACGCCTATCAATTTCACGCAAAACATGAAGCACCCACAGAGTTTTCTTGGTTTCTCCTTTCACAGAAGATTTTGCCTCAAGGAGTAAATCGTGATTTGTCATTTTCTTAAGATTTCTAATTTCAGATTCTTGGAACATTTAGCTCTCTCATCTCGATAAGTTTTGCACGCAACTTACGTAAAAGAACATTACCATGGATTTTTAAATCGAATTTTTCTCGATTAAACGTTCATCACTTAATGAAGAAAATTAATTTCATACGCCCCCTATAATTGTTAAAAACATTTACTACAGGGGTTATGACGATCTACAAAATGTGTTTATTTGTGATTTTTAAAATACAAACAACTTACGCATAGCTCTTAAAAACCATCGGCAAATGAAAACTTCTTAAATTGCGATTAATTTTTGAAGTCAGGATTGAAGATAATTTTTGAAGTCAGGATTGATTGCATGATTGATTACTGGTTTTAATACGAGATTTGATTATATTGACTTTTATGATTGTGATGACTGATGTTGATGACAACTTTAATGTTAGCTTTTTATGACAGGCCAGCAATAAGCGCGCTTACACAATGACGGCGATACGCAACTTGAATTGAGTCCGCTAGCGGACTACTTTGATTTTGGTATCCATCCAAATTCCAATACCCAACCCAACC
>Ga0163151_10001318_pt1 | contig 42169 bp, 70 predicted proteins | sample OliLakLV19MP5IB2_FD_145596 | JGI IMG/M metagenome (GOLD analysis project Ga0163151, IMG submission 145596) | Freshwater microbial mat bacterial communities from Lake Vanda, McMurdo Dry Valleys, Antarctica - Oligotrophic Lake LV.19.MP5.IB-2 | ecosystem: Environmental > Aquatic > Freshwater >...
ATATGCTATGTTAGGAGCGTAAGACCAGGAGCAGGAAGTCGATTTAAATCCAGAAGCTGCTCCAGCACCTACAGTGATTGTGCCTAAGGTGGCAACTAAGCTCCCAGGATTTCCGGAGTTGTCAGAATACACCAACACTTGAGCGGTTCTAGCCCCCGCGTTTGTTATAAAATACTGCCCGACGCTTGTCATTGTGCCTGCACGGTCGGGGGTTGAGAATATTTGTGCGTAGTATTTTCCAGACGTGGTCAAAGTTCGGAAGTTAAAGTTAGAGTTTGAGTTTATCCACGAATGTGTATAGCTTCCAGACGCACTAGACGCCGTCGCCATGACTAAGCTTGAAGAGCCACTAAGACTAGAGTAGCCGCCGGCATCTAAGACATAGGCAGCCTGTGTAGGAACTTTAATAGTATTAGACCCATCAAGATAAGACAGGTTTGTTTTGGTTCCAGCAGTGAACAGCGTCTGGTTATTGTAAGTGTGTATCGGGTTTGCCTGGCTCACCGTACCACCGCTGATTGCGACACCAGCAGACGCTGTACCAGCAGTGAAGTCGGTTGTGGTGTCTTGGGTGTTTTTACCCTTAACTTGACTTGCCTGTTGAATGTTTACGTTTAGCTGATCTTCAATGCCTTCGCTAACGTAGTTGATTGAGCTTCCGTTAAACTCGTACAGCCCCTTATCAGAAAGCCATATAAGTGTTGGCACACCTCTTACTGTGCGAATCTGGATCGAGCGAGTGTCCGAGCAACCAATAGAGGAGGGGATTTCTTCATAGCGAAATGTGTCTTTTGTCCTTCCCATGATCCAGCCCATCGAATTGCGATTAAAAATGAGAATCTTCCCTGAATACACCACCATACCGATAATCGGGTCACGAGGGTTACAAACAATGTAGTTGGTAGAAGGGAAAATATCAGGCTTGCCTGCATCACTGAAGTAGACAGTGGAGGAGGCAGCTGAAACGCCATCCAGCCAAATACGATCTAAGTATTGAAGGAATAAAGAAGCGAGAGGAGGCATACCATTATCCGTAGGGATAGCAGTGGTTCCAGTGGCAGCCGTGTCGCTGTAGGTGGTGGCAGTGTTGTTACTGATTGTCCCAACTAGCAGCCAGTTACCATCATTATTATCTCTGTAAACTTTACGTGCGGAAACACCGTACCCACCCACAGGGATAGCAGTGAGTGCGACGGTTGAAGCCGGAGCTGTAACTGTGCACACGCCAGAGACAACGTTACCATTCGACTCCTCAGAGCCGTAGTACAGGTAGGTCACTTTATACGTGTGAGCACCATTAGGCACTGAGCCAACAGAGCCGGAGCCAGTGGCAGGAGCTGTACAAGCTGAAGAAGGAATAATACAGCCCATCTGCTTGGTCTTAGGGGCTACGTATGTCACTCCCCCGTAGCTGGTCTGAATATCGTAGACCTGAGGGTTATCAATGCCATTACCGAAATACACACGATCCTGATAGGAAGTAAACTCCATGTTCCCAGAGGTGCTATATCCACTGGTAACATCAGAAAAAGTCCCACCGCCGGAAGTGTGCTTAAGCACGCCGTCAGCCATGGTGAGCATGTGCCTAGTACCATTAGCAAAGATAGCCTCGTAAAGGTCTTTAGGTGCACCCGTGAAAGTGCTTGCATTGAAGTTGATCCCACCTGGACGTTTGGTGATTGCACCTGTAGCGTCTGTATCAAAGTTCTTGCTCGTCCCAGTGAAATCATTGAAATTGACTTTCGAAGAGTCTTTTGGATACTTGGTTTTAATGCTCCCCCAAGATCCCCCATTGGACTCCGGCAGTGTAACCTGAACTTTTCTCATTAGTTGCTCCAAGTGCTACCGGTATTCATTCTACGAATCTGAATCCAATCATTAACGCGAATAGATTCTGCTAAACCCTTATTTGTAATTGATTTAGTTACTGCATCTGTCAGCGTAAGAGCTTCAGCGAAGTCGTGAGTTTGAGACTTCGTCATTGTTGCGTCAGTAGCCGTGATGGTCTCGGCTAAAAGCTTAGTAGCAGCCTTCCCGCCGATACTATCGACAGAACTGATCGTCTCCGCACAAGCCAAGACTAGAAAACTAGCATCGGCGTTATACTGCGATTCGTTGTAACGAAATGTGTTGTATTGATGGAGAGGCATAACTACTCCTGTTCTACAGTCCTTAATTGATCCGCTGGAACACCAGACGCAATAATACGCTGATACTGAGCGTCTCTATCAACTGGGTGTGTATGACTTGATGCAAGTTCCCAATTACCTTCAATCAACTGTTCAATGATAAGCATTATCTCACCCTCCGTGCTGACAGCCGCCCATAGCGAATAGGCGTGGCAGCTGTATATTCCGCATACCCTTTTAAATAAACCGTAGAGTTTCCAGAAAGCAAGATTCGAAACGACGGAATACTTAAAGTTACGTAGTTGTAGACGGTACTAGCCGCAGCGGGGTAAGAATATACAGCGTTTGATCCTGCGACAAGCCCGGTCCCACTATTGCCAGTGGTTTGACTGATTCCGAGTTCAATCCCAGTCCACGACGCTCCATTACGTAAATACATAACGATTCCAGTGACATCCCAATCACCGGCGGTGAGCGAGATTGACGTAATATCGTAATACTGAGCAGTTGTACCAACGCTCCCACTTCCCACAACCGACTCAACATATTCGCCCACTACACCAGCAACCGCGTTGTTGTTAGTGGCGGTGCCCGTGATTCCGGCGGTAGATGGACTAAACGCCAGGTTTCCGGTTAGTGTTCCGCCACTCTTCAACAAATATTTTCCAAAGGTGGTAGCGATTGAAGTGGAAGTTTCAATGAAGGAAGCACGTAGATCAGTAGCAATCGCAATAATCTCATCTTTCAATGTGTTGTGGTGAGCAGCCACAACGGTATGAAGCACCTGAGCAGCATTTAAGTGAGTGGCAGCAGCAGTGCCATCAGCTCCACGAGTACAGCCGGTGAATGAATAAGCTGTCACACCTGTATAGCTAATCGCCTCAGCATCAATCGTGATGTATCCAGCCGTAGGAAATCCTGTGGTGGGTGCCAGCGTTACGATTGTAGTGGTTGAGATGTTATGATCCAGGTATAGTGAAGTGGCAAGGTTATTTACAGCAATGAACAGATTTGCGTCTGTTCCCGCAGCAGAAGGGTATTGGGCAGGCATGAGATTCTCCTATTAGGAAAGTGTGATAGACCACGTGACCTGAAGGGAGTCACCAGCGGCTTTATTAATAACAGCGAATGTCTGACGAGCGAGCATTGTTCCGGCAGAAGAAGCTGAAAACACTCCTGACTCCGTGATTGCACCAGTGGACACACCTGCCGCAAACGTTGCCTGGTTTTGCCAGACGTTCGTCGAGGATGAAAGCGTTCCAGCGACGCGAGTGCCTGTTTCAGTGACGAGAGCTGTCTGAGCAGCAGATGCAGCCGTGGTGTCTGTACCAAGCGCGATATGCTGCATAAATTGGCCAGCCTGCGAAGCAGCCGCAACCCACGAAGCGAGGTAGTTCTTTCCAGCCGTCACAACTGTATTGGTAACGTTTCGTTCTTCTTTCAGGTTGCCATTCTCGTCAAAGAGTTTATAGTTAACCAGTCCTGTAACTTTTAATGTCTCGTAATTTTCCATGTGTGTTCTCCTAAAGTTTTATACGAATGGGTTGAAGCCGTGCGAGCCTGCGTCAAACCCTCTGTTAGATTCAATATCCAATCTCTTCCGTTCGTCTCCAGCGGTTTTCTTAACATACCTATGTCCTTGACGAACACTCTCATCATAGAGGTCTTTATACTCCGCAGCCTTGCCATCTTCCTGCTCTTTCTTCCACGATTTCCATAGAATGAAGTTGTTAATTGCTTCACTTAGCGAGTCGTCTATGTTGATGCTATCTGTCGTAAACACCATAGGAATTGGCTTACTTTTAAAGAACATTAGGATGTTAGAAGAGCCAACATTGGGGATTGGATCAAAGTTTATTGATCGCCCTAATAGCCAATACCGATTTGGAGTGCTCCTAAGCGTTGTGTCAGACGAGTTGAAGTTCTCATTCATCTGTGTTTCTTTCTCTAGGTTAATCGCCGACACTCTTACCCATTGTGGGGTGGAAGTTGCTGAAACGTTGCAGAATACAGCCTGTGCGCTTAGCCAGTTTGAAGGCAGCGGGTAGTCTTGCTGACCGGCCGTAGTGGATAGGTAGGCTTTATCGTCCAAACAGCGAGTTTTCTGTACGAAGTCCCGCTCTGCGCGATTAGCTAAGGCTAGAAGTTCAGCGTCAGACCAGAAAGACGCTGAGGATTCCACCAACTCACTACGAACATCTGAAATAATTGAACTTATTTGCATACTTTAACCTCACTTGCTATGTCCATCAATTCTGTCTTAGACATGGCAGGCTTTCCTGTCCTATTCATTCCACGCGCGTAGGAAGCTTGTATCTCGTTCTGAACTTTGTCCACTGTGCCTGAGAATTGGTACAGAGGTCTGCGTGTTCCTATAATCTGGCAACCAAACACCCTTTCCGTTCTCGCTCTGTCTAAGTGTCCCTGCTCGATCAACACACGGAGAGCGCGTTTCCACCCGCTCTTTAAAATACGTCCTGATTCCAAACAATACACTGGCCACTCAGGAACACTATTCTTATCAATACCAACTATGGACGTTTCGGGGTCACTCGCATCGAAGATACCAGCAGGTCTATTTTCATCATTTCCGCAGAATATGCGGAGTTTGGAGCTGCACTTTCGGAGTTTCTTCTGAAAGTCACCTGATAGCATACTACCGTCCCACAACCATCAAACGATAAGCAGGAGCCGCACTGACATACTTCATCCAGATACCGGAAACATGAGCGTCTTGCACCTCGATAGCCTGAGCAAACAGCAGCGTTCCGTGAGTGTTAACCCCATCGAAGCTGTAGATAACACCTTTAGCTCCAGACGTTTCATCACAGACGAGTTTCATATATCCAGCGTGGCAGCTAAAGTTAAAACGAACGAACGCAGAAGTGAGGGTAGTGACGCTATTAGCAACATAGTAGGAGTTTGCACCGTTGCCAACTCCGCCAGCGGTGGCAGCACCATTCACAGTTCTCTGAGCAGTGCCAGCAGTTCCAGGGATCGTGACAACCAATCCATCTTGTCCGCCGGTCAGTGTGGCAGCAGACAGCACAAGAGCTGTACCAGTCTTAGCCATCGTGATCGCGTTACCAGCAGTTCCGGTCGTCGCAGCTGTAACAGTGATAACTGTGCCATTCTCCGAGGAGTTAATTCCAGTGAGGGCCTCGATGAGTAATTCTAATTCTCCAATCGTGGAGAATTCTGTGGCAGATCCGACAGCGGCTTTGGTAAATGTAGTCCCATTAACAATGATCGTGTTTCCATCAGCGGGGGCACCGTAAGTAATCGTTCCGGTAGCCGCTTGCGGGATCATTGCAGCAATGGACGCAATCTCAGTGTCAACTTGGGTGGCAGTAGAAACAGCGTTTTCAATTTGAACGTTGTAAGCACCGACCACAACTGTACCCACTTCTGAGCCGGCTGTAGCCCCAGTCGTGTAGGTCATGGTCTTGCCGTTACCAACTGTGCCGGTAACGTTCCAAGCAAACTTCATATCTTGAACAGTGACGGAAGCAGCAAGGGCAGTCGTCCCACCAGCAAGAGCCGCGAAGGCGGCAGCATGAGACACACGAGCAACATTCTGCGAAGATTGAACAAAGGTACAGTCAACCAGAGCAGCAGCGTCCACTGAGGCTTCAATGGCAGTCTTAACCTGAGCGTAAGTAGAAACGCCTTCGGAAATCTGGCACGTGATATCATTCGTACTAACAGTCATAGCTTCTGAGCCAGCAGTGGCTCCAGACGTGAATTTAAATCGAATGCTATTTCCACCCGTTCCAGTGGCATCAGCTGTGAGCTTAAGAGTGTCCCCAAACGTATTTGTTGCTTTAGCCGCAGCAACACCGCCAGCAAACGTAGCCGTCTTACAGGTCAGCTGAACAGTAGAAGCTGTACCAGAAACAGTGATCGTAACTAGAGCGTTAGCGTCATAATGCGCTTCAACCGCTGCTTTAACTTGAGTGGCTGTCGAGGCACCAATCTGGACAGTGATTGCATGTCCTGAAAGAGTCACCACTTCGGAGCCAGCAGTGGCTCCATTCGTATAGGAGACGGTAACGCCAAGTCCTAGAGTGTTTTCTGTGTATGTTAAATCTTGAACCACTACCGAAGCTTGAGTTGCCATTGTGAGTCTCCTTTAGATATGCGTTGGTTTCATAAGAACCAGTTACGCAATACGACAAATTGTGCCTGGATGCTTTCGCAGAGCCAGGGCTTGTACAGATTCTTACTTAGCTAGCAGACGTACCAACCACCATGATTCCACGATTCGTCTCCAACACTTTCGTGACGTGCGAGAATTTGTAACCAACGGTGCTGATCTGATCCAAAGGATCGGACACGCCAGAGCTACCAAGCTGTTTCACGTACGTCTTGAGGCCCATTCCGTCAATGTCAACGATACCGTAGCCTTCCGAAGCAAACACCCAATTGTGATAGGTGACAGCAGACGACGCGCCAACACCAGTTTTCACGTTAGGAGCCAACACGAACCGAATGTTCCAGAGCTTGCCCACTTCACCTTTCATGGCAGGGGTAGCAGAGGTGTATTTCGTCACGTCGAGCCATCCACCAGCCGTCGACTCAGACATCAAGTCATACTCGGTCGCAGGATGGATAAGACCCATAAACTCACCACCAGAAAACCCTTTCGCGCCGATCAGCTTCAAAGCTTTAGCAGCTTTGCGGAAGTCAGCAGACGAGCAGGCAGCGGAGGTGAGGAGTTCAGTTGCCCCACCAGCAGCAAACAAGTTTGTCATGTTCGCGTCGATGGTGTTACGGATGATCGTGTCGATAGACAGACCCGCTTGATAACCAAGCACTTCGGTCGCGCCTTTAACGATAGGATCAATCGCTTCCAACTGGAGCATGTCCGACAACGCAATGTAGTTACCATATTGCGTAGGGCGGGCAGTGATCTGAGTGGACGCCAGCGTGTCCCCATCTGGAACCGTGCCGTCCGTGAGGGCGGTCGTATTCGCAGCAAGGTTGGTGTATTTCGTGAAGGTGATGTCACGAGCTGAATTCTTCGGGAGCTTCTTTTTGGTAGCAGCTTTATCGAAGGACAGTTCGAGTTCGAGACGGGATAACAGAGTGCGGTCATAGAAAATACCAACCGCATTCGGAAGGCCAGAGGTGCTAACTACATTAGTGTTTAAGGGCATTTGAGATACTTCCAGGGAACTTCATCTTCACGCACCCTGGTGATACAATAGGACTAGTCTCGGTCAGCAATACCGTGCAGCTGAATTGCCAGCTGTTCGAGCTTGTCGAGAGGCATCTTATGTAAGTCAGCGGGTGACGTGGATACGCCTTTCCCCCCTGTCGCTACGGCTGCTTTAGCCTCATTAGCGAGTTCAGTTTCAGCTTTCTGTCGGCCATGCTGCTCGGCCTGTTTAATAGCTTCTTCACTGTGTTGAGTCTTTGACAGGTTGTACAAGTGGTCAATCACTTCACCGATAGGCTGGTTATCGTCCCAACGAACTTGTCCTGACTCCACCAGTTCTTTCATTGTGGGCTCCAGGTCTGTAAAGTTGGGATACTGCGCCGAATCCGTCCTACGTCTTTCAACTTCCCGGTCATACTTGAGTGCTGTCACTTCTTGACCCTGTGCAGCCAGCTTAGCTTCATACTGTTCTGCAAAGGCTCTACGAGATTCAGCATCACGTTTCATCAGGTAGCTGTTGAGTGCTTGAGGATCTTGTGTCTGTAAAGCTCTCTGTAGTTGCTGAAGGTCTCCGGTTTCATTGTCTCTTACCAGCTTCTCCACCATAGGCCTCTGATTCGCTTGTAACACTTCAAGCTGCTTTCGCAACTCTGCGCGTTCCTGCGCCATCTGAGTGGCCCACTTACGGGTTTCGGTCAGCTGCTTCTGAACATCCGCGAAACTTTTTTCAGCATCAAATACAGGTTGTCCTGCCGGTTGTTTTTCAGGGGCTGTCTTTTGTTCAACCTTTGCGGGGCCTGTAACATCAGGTTTTTTCACTTCGATCTTGCCGGATTGTTCAACGGACGTTTTCGCTGCTTCTACTTCTTTTGCGGCAGCAGCGTTAACTGAATCCTCGTTAGAGTAGTCCACTTCCGTTGAGTCTGCTTGGGTGTCGAGTGCTTCATTTTGTACGTCCATTAAGTCTCCATTGGGGCTTGTCCGGTTAGGGGGCCATTTTATTTACTGCAAATCTTCATCTTGATTCTTAAGCTTGGTGAAAGCATCAGCGGCTGTATCTCCAGCAATGATCAAGCGTTTAAGGAAGTCCTGAAACTCCTGATAGGGCTGCACTTTGTACCACAGCTCATCTCGTCGATCTCTCTCCTTACAGGCCATCCATTCTTTATGGCCATCATCCACTTTACGATTGATCCACTTTTCGACTTCTTTATAGATAGGGTGTTTGCAAAAGTCTCTTGCATCTCCGCCCAACTGCATTGCAGCCACTAAGTTTTGCTCTAATCGGTCGTTATCCATTACTGTTCACTCCTGGAATGGCCGGTGGACTACCCGCACCATTCTGATCCACCTGCCCTTGAACCGCCTGATCTTGGCCGGGCTCTGGGGGCATTGGCTGAACGGCCACGATGTTCACTTCATCCTCATCAAATCCCATCAATCCCCATGACTTCTTGGCTAGGGCAGATATAGACTCAGGAGCCAACACTTTGCCGAATATGCCCATGAAAGACATAATGCGGTTTACCTGACCTTCTTTATCCACCATTTCAGAAATGCCCTTCATCTGGAAGGTCACTTCAGCGCGAATCATCTCAGGAGTGACTTTCTGGTCAAAGATATTCCCATACAGGCCCGTTTCTAAGAACACTTCGTCATCACTGATAAACTGCAAGTTGAGCTGGTGAAACATGCGAAGGACACGCTTAATCGCTGTCTCTTCCACCATCTTTACAGCTGTGCCAAACTTCTCCAGTGCCTGCCCGATAATCAGTTGGGCTCCGCGAGCAGTGCGGCCGAGCTTTCCGCTGTCAGGAGCTCCCTGGATGCTCTTAGGGGCTGTGACGGCTTCAATGTCGTTTTGAACGATTGCAGCTTCATTATAATTTTGGTCTGTAACGTTAGGGCTTTCCAATGCAACGATATCCATTGGATTATCGCCACGTAGGACAATGCCGCCTGGGGTGGAAACGAGCGTTCCGAGGTCGATATCTGCGTAGGCGTTAACACTCCACATGCGATTGATGGCTAGGTTGATGTTGTCCAACCGTTGCCGTCTTAGTGTGTTGAGTTCGTGAATGAGAGGAAGCACTGGCTCAATAAGGCCAATACCAAACCACTCTTTAGGCACTGTAAAAAGAACTGAGCGAACAATAGGACGTTTCTGGTGATGGAAAGGATTGCCATCTGCATGCACCAGAGTTTTACGGTTTACAATCGCAATGTAGGTTTCTTCTGCGATTCCGTCTCCGTCAAGGTCACACAACCCCCAACGCTCTAAAAGCTCTAATTTGCTGCTGTCCTGCTTCTGCTGTTCAGACGACTGGCGAGCTGATAATCTGCTTCCACGACTATTCGTGAATGACGTATCAGTGCCAGAAAGCGTGCTTTTATCTGGAATGTTGCCATACACTGGATACTTGCCCTTTGACAGCTCTGACAACTCGTCATAGCTAATCCAGCTTCTAATCCATATTGCTTGCCCTTCTTTCTCGTTTGAGGCATCTGGGTCAGGAAACACGTCTAACACGTCTAAAACGTCAACCTCGGGCCGTCTCTCAACGATTTTGTAGGTCTTCTGCACCGTCCAAGTGATTTCTTCACCTATATTGAATCCCATATAGGTTTTAGGCGTTCTAACGGCTGTACGTTCCCACACCCATTTGCGAGTCACTTTCCAGTACACTTTTAAATAGGACGTTCCATAAAGCATGAGCTGCTTCGTGAAGTCCATAAACTTAATGAAGAAGTCTGCCTGCCCTAGCTGGAAGCTGAGGAGGAGCTTAATTACTCTAGCCATCGGGCCATCCTTCATGGACGTAGGCACCACATCAAAGAATCCGTCTGACCCAAAGATCACGTTGATCACTTTAGGAACAGCAGCTTCCACCACTTGGAATACAATAGGAAGGGAGATTTTGGCTCTAGTGGTGGTTTTGTTCTCCTCAGTGTTTCCGGAGATAAAGAGCTTGTACACTTTGTTCCACACGCCTTCGTAAGAACGACGCCATGTTTCCCATCGTTCAAATTCCTTCATATACTTGGCAGCAAACTCCTCAGCCTTGTAAACATCAAGGAGCTCAGGGACAATAGGCTGCACTAAAGGCGCTTCAGCTGGAGGAGCCTGAAGGCCTTCGCTAGCTACTTGGGATGGATCTTGCTGTGTGGGGTCTTGATAGTCCATGTTTAAAATTCCTTAGCTAAAAATATCCGGTGAATGGATCAGCGTCACGTCGCACTCTTTCCACCAGGCCACGAACATATGCCTTCTTAGAAGCTATACGGTTTTCAGAGTCGGTGTAGATTTGCTTCCCGCTCGTGCCTAAGCTAAACGCATATCGCAATGCGTCTATGGCGTGGTTGTTCTTGTCTACTGGATTGTCTTTTGTCACCTTGTCATCATTAGGAGCTGGATAGTGATACCCCGCGATTTCCTCGATTAGGTTGCGACAATGGCGAAACACTTTGAGCCGCCCTGTCTTCATAAGCTCAAAAATGCGCTTGCATCCGCTTTCAATATCTTTGGCAGGCCCTGAGATACCAGTGATCTGTCCTAAGCCGAAAGCATTAACCAGTTCGCTGATAAGCTGCTTCGACTGGCCATCTGCCCCAATGCGGGACATCCCTTCATCTTTGATAAAGGCTGCAATGATTCCTAGCTGGCCTACGTTAGCCTTGTAGAATTCCCTGCTCACGTAAAACACTGAAGGGGATTTCGTAGTGTCCTCAGCGATAGATACACACGCTGTAGGGTCTGCACTACCAAAGTCTAGGCCACCTATACGCTTCCATTCAGAAGGCACTTCAAAGGCGTCCACCACGTATTCATCTTCATCAAAAGGGAATACAAGCCCTGTCAGCTGTGTAAACTTGCCACAGTAATCCCTTTCGAATATAGCTGCGGGTAAAATGTTTCTTAAACGTTCAAACTCTTCTTTGGAGAAGTAGGGGTTGTCAGAAGATGTCCAGTTGATCACTGCAATCGTCTTATCGCCACCCGCCACCGCCACGTCATTAACCCGGCCTGCACGCTTAAGAACATCACGCTTGAGCCAATTGGCTGTGTAGGGGGTGGTGGTGTAGAGCCCTCGTCCCATATGAATAGCGACACGGGCCATAAGGTTTTGATGCACTTCCCACTTAAACTGTCCAGCCTCGTCACCCCAATAGGCACGAAGGGTCATTGATTCAATATGCTTAGGCTCATCAGCTGAACGAACGTAAATCCTGTCTCCCCAGACTAATTCAAAACAATGCTTCTGTTCTTTCCATTCCCCCCAGTCTTTGGGCATGATGTCTTTAAACTTAGGAAGAGCCGCCTGTTCCAATATCTTATTGGTGGGAGCTGTAATGAGGTAGTCACCCCTCAGGCCTTTTTCAAAATTCTTATAGATCTCAGAGCATAGCCACACAGGCCCCACCATCGTCTTACCGCTCTGCTTCCCTGCAATGGCATTAACAAACCGCTCAGGTGCATCTAGGACAAGCTGCTGGTATTTATGAGGCTTGAATTCATTGGCCATTTGTTGTATTGTCTGCCCATACCTTTAAAGGAGGATATTTATGAAACTCAAAGCAATGGAACTAGACTCGATGGTGTGGACCAGACAGCGGCCTTTAAATCAGGAAGTGATGAATCTGGTGTCTGAGCTGCTTAAGGCTGAGAAGGGCAAAACCTACGAAGTGGAGCTGGATAAGCCGATGAAGAGTCTTAAGGCATCCTTGAACAAACACTTCAAATGCGCTGTTAAGGCGAAGGACAAGACAGGCAAGTCGTTCTACGTGAAGATGCTCACTCGCACATCAAAGGCTAAGAGGGAAGCAGCCGTTAAATAACAAATGGTTGCACCAGCCTTGTGCAGGCTTATGGGGCCCGTATGTTCCTCGAACACCAAAGCGCGAAATAGGAGGTAAGGTTTGCCTTCTTGTTAGGGTTGCATCTCTCTCAAAGAGGGAGCAGCTTGGTTGGCAAACCTTACCAAAATTGAACGCTGGTGACATTACCCTTTCAGGTTGCTCGCAGAGAAGCGAACCTAGGAATACCATTCTCCTAGTCACAGCAAAATTGAGCAGGTGTTTAACGAGCGTTTCCTGCAAGCTCTGGGGGATGCACCCCCCGCCTCACGTCTGAGGTCTTTATTGTCCAGGTGGGTCGTTAATTCCACAATCCCTACGTTAATGGGCGTAGGCTTTACTTTTAAGCTACTGGAGGGAGTTGTTTGTTTTAAGACGCTCTACCCATCCCGTCTTTTGTACAAATCTTGCCTCTTCCTTTAGGCTCATAGTGCTTCTTAGCGTAGCTGATGCTCTTTGTAGCCTTCTCTTCGCTATCGTGGTGGCTCTTAACGCTTCCGTCCGCTCTCACCACCTGCCACCTACCATCCTTCTTAACTACTAAATTTGACATCAATCTCCCCCATACATATCAGGCAAATGTACACCCTACCTAGCGGCTCATCCCACACCAGCACCACCGGAGTGGCGCGCCTACATCTGCAAAACATCTACTGACACGCTTAAGAAAAATTTTCCAATGTCGTGAAACACCATCACTGCCGCGTAGCCTAAAAGATAGCCCCCCACCCCTAAAACAAGGCCTAAAACGAGTTGTGCAGCAATGAGCTTAATAAGAGAAGGCACTTTTTGGGCTCCATGTCAGCTGGAATGTCAGATCTGTACTGGCATCAGATGCAGCATTCCTAGCGAGGAGACAGCTGGATCTGGCGTAGACAGTAGCGTTGTATTACGTACATTTTGAAGGGAGAAGGCGCACCGTCCAGCACCCCTGGGGGACATGTCCGCTTTTGTTAAGCCCTTAACCTACCTTAACAGCCACTTAACCCACCTTAACATGTGACATATTAGTGGCATTCAAATAGGTGGTTGTCCAGATGGTGTCTGGCCACTTCCTATCTGTACAGTGTCTGTATGCTGGTGTGGATTGTTAAGCTCTCAGAGGGTAGATGGACTACTGAGCGTCTTCTTGATAAGGAGCCGTTACGTCGATTACCTCACTAGGTTGGGCAGATGATGGGCGGTTGTTCACGATGAATGCTGTGATCTGAGGACGAGGAGAGTTGACTGGTGTCTGAGCTTCCACCATTTTTGCAAGCAAGTTAAGGGCTGTTAACTTATGCTTTAGCAGGATGGTTCCATTTACTTCCTCTATTGTGGGGCGGTCAATTAGATTTTTTAGCGTCAGCATCAGCCCAGCCCTATCAATGCCTTGCCCTTCTAACACCTTAATCAGCTCTTCTTTTAGATCGCTTCTTAACTGATAGGCTGAATGATCAGACCCTTTATAGCCTGCTTCTCTATAGGCTGTTAAAGTGCTATTGCCTTGTGTTAAGAGTTGTAAAAACAACCTATTCTTAGCTGTTAGCTCTCTTGGCTTATTAAGCGTTAAAGCTTTATCGTTTAATTCTTCCATGTTTACATCCCTTTACTATATAAAGACTTGTTAACGTCCACGTCAACACCCAAGTTAGAGGTCAACGGCTACTTGCTTGCCTCTCTGAACTATTGGAACGCAAGGAGAGAGTATAGCTATATAAGCTATTTATAGTGGTGCCAAATTCGACTGATTGATTTTAGTAGTGAGGTCTCTCAGTTCTCAGTACCTAAGACTAAACCAATAAACTTGCCAGTGAAGCGGATACGGCTTTCGGAGTACGAAACACTTGTTGGGATGTAAATCTCACTACCTGGTAGCCTTTAGACGCGAGGTAGGCATCCCTCGCAGCATCATAGGACTCTCGCCCCTTGTGACACATTCCGTCTGTTTCAATAATAGTCTTGCCTATAAGGAAGTCGACGATGTAGCTACCAATAATTGATTGTCTAACGAAGCTTATGCCAAGTTCTTTCAGTATGCCAGCCATAGCATTTTCTAATGGGTTGTATGCCGCTAATTGACCCTTTCTGAACGCTCCCAGCGCGTTACTAACAGCACCGTTACTGGCCTTCCACTTCTGTATAAACTTCGATTCTTTCTTCTCCCAGCTATACTGTTTGATTCGGATAAACGTTTTCATAAACAGTGTGCCTCTATATGAGACAGACCGAAATTAACAAAAAGCAACATCTTCCCCTCTATAAATAGACGAATATCGCATTTTAGGGGTGAGGTGCATCCGTTACAAACAATTTACAATCATATCCATTGCATATGCTTTTCATATGTGATACATATAGGTATGAAAAACAAAACGTACGTGTTTCAGGATGGCATTTTGGTCCGGCGGACCCTCACACAATCGTCTGGCCGTCGGCTGGCGGATCAGCTAACGGGCACGATTCATATTGTGAAGGCGGGACGTGTGAGGGAATACCGGAACAGCCTCGCGACGCGCCCGAATATTTTTGAGTTCCTTAATAGGGGGAATGTATGAATGCTACCATGCGGGAATTAATTGAGATTCAGCTAATCGGAATTGAATATGCGTCGGCATCACGCCGGCAAATCAAAGCGTTGCACGACGTGAAAGCGTGGGTTTTCTTTGGATGGGCACGTGTGGAGCTATTGAAACTGGGCCATAAGGCTCATTTTATTTATGATCCAAAATAGCCCTTGCACATATGATTCTCATATGATAGGCTTAAGTATGCAAACAGACACACTACCAGGGGGACACACAATGAAAAACAAAAAAGCGTACATGACAAAAGAGGGGACCGGACAATGGGTAGTGTATCAATGGGATGAACACGTGGGATGTTACCGCTCAGGAATTTCCCAGAATTACTTCGCGGCCCGGGCCACCATTGGTGAGATTCGGATTGAAGAGAAAATCGAAAACCTACTCATGAAAACAGGAGATAAATAATCATGACTACCTACACTCAGAAAGATATTTTGAATTGCTCCATCGTCGGGGATTACAAGTTTTACATCCAAACCTACCACTCCACTGGCATGCCGTGGAGCGAAGAAAATTGTCCACGCTTCCGCTACAAAATGGACGCGAAGGAATGGGTCCGGCTCTCCAAACCCACGATGAAACCCTTAAAACTCACCGGAGTGATGGTTGATTGTGGAGAGGGTGAATAATATGACACTAACAACGATGGAACATAAAGTTTTGGAAGCAATGTTTGAGAGCGCAGCGGGGAATGGTCATGATTTTGGAGTGATGGAAGAGGTTATCGCGGCGAATGCGGTAGGGAAGGTCCAGCTAGGTGCAGTCGTTACCAATCTGATTAAAAAGGGGCTGGTCATCGTTTATCCCCCCGTCTGCGTGGATGGCGAAGAGATGGTGACACAATTCGCGTGGAGTGCTGTAGATCCGCTTCAATCCTCAGATATGGAAGAGAAAATAAAAAACCTACTCACTAAAGGAGCAAAATCATGATCCACTTGGCCGCCTCTCTCGTCGCGCTGGTTGTGATACTCATCGCCGCTATGTGTGCGTTCGCGGTAGTGTGTTCAATAATTGGATGGATTGTAGGAGAGGTCAAACAGCTGGGCACTGATATAAATCGTGCATTTGGGTGGAAATAATCATGATCCACACTACCGATCGATCCGGATATCCAGTGATGCTGATTCAAATTGCTACGAAACGTTTCCAGTTGGTTACATGGTTCGGGATTAATACACGTTATGAAATTCTAGGGGGAAAATCATGAGTACACAAAAAGAAATTGCCTACAACATCGCATATGAAAAACATTCCATAGACTATGACGCTAATTGTATCGCCTATCAGGCGGAGATCGCCGACGTCGAAGCAAATTTTGAAGCGGCTGAATATGCCGCGTGGGAAGCGTACGACAAAAAACTATACTCGGATAACTGGGCGAAATCTAAAGACCTTGCGGCACACTCCGTAGCTGAAAAATCTGCAATTTCTAGTGAGAAAGACGCGGCAATTGCCGCCGCTCTTAAATCTAGAGACGCGGCAAAAGCGTTCGTCAAGGGTGCCCACACCTACAAAATGGTTGTTCTGGATGCCGCCCTAGAAGCGGCAAAACATACCTCATATGATGCCGACGCCATCGCGGCGAACGTCGCTCACTACAAAGCAGCCTGTGATGCCAAAAAAATTGCCGCTGATAAAGCGGCCGAATCCCCCGCTAAAGTGGCCGCCGACAAAATCGCTTACGGGGAGTACAACGGCATGAGCGAAGCTGGCAGAAAAGAGTTTGTGGCTTATTTAGCCAAAGCACTCGGGGGATATTAATCATGGAAAAATACACAGTAGAATTATTGGACGACGGAACGATGGATACAGTGGTATCGGTAAACGGAAGAGTGTACAGATTCGTAGATGTAGATAGGTCCAGACCGGGATGGGACGAGGATATCCGTTCTCAGGCGATCGGAAGCTATGAAGAAGACGACACCTACGATGCCGACGCAGGAATCCAAGGAGCAAAATAATCATGACTACATGCGACTACGGGCACGACGTGGACTCCGACGTTCGGACGCTACCAATTGGAATAGAAGGAAACATCCTCATCTGTGAAAATCACTACAAAAAGGAAATGAAATTCCGTCGATCGTATCCAAAAGACTTCAAGTCTGTCCGGGATTTTCCAAAGTTCTCTAGTTTAAAAATCTACGGGGGGAAATAATTATGGATACAAGCATATCATCCCATACTATCGTTGATGGAAAAACGGGACGAGTCTGGTACTACTCCGAGAGTGTTGCGAAGGGACGTACTGTAGCGTGCGTGTGTGGTGCCAGCGTGATGACGTTCGACGGAAAAACGATCGAGCGTTACGCGCCGTGGCCTACTCCATGTTTCGGACCATCTAAGGAGATAAATAATCATGAAAACACTAACGGTAAACCAGTTGTATGAATTGCGAAATGCCCTAGCATTGCATTTTTATTTTCACGAAGGGCAGGCTGATCTGGCGATGTCCATTTTCATAGCTGATTCATTCGTCGCTAACCAATATATTAAGGGAGCCAACTAATCATGAAAAAAGAATGTAATGGATGCTTTAAACTTTTCAAGGATAAGGGGATACGATTCTGTAAAAATTGTCTGATTAGTTTGTCGTCGCTGGATAAAAAAGTTACGGCAATACGAAAATATCAAGAGGCGATCAGATGCCGGGACGCTTTCGGAATTCAAAATCAGGGAGCTAACTAATTATGAAAACAGGGGGAAAATAGTCATGCGAAACAAATTCACGACGGTAAAATACGCACAATCCGCCTACGCAGCCGCCAACACCGCCGCCTACGTCGCATATGCCAACTACGTATCAGCCAGCTCCATAGCAGCCTACGCCGCATACGTATCAGCCCACGCCACCGCCGCCGCCGCATACGCCGCATACGACGCCGCCGCCACGCCAAAAGGAGACAACTAATTATGAATGAACATCTAGCCCTGTTAGAAAGAATAACGACGGCGGCCACACGATGGACGCGTTGCTGTGATTTATGGCGTGATGGCATGGGCGGGATGCACTGCCTCGAGTGTGAGCAAAAAACATTTGTAATGCTTCGCGCAGTTCAGGAAATACTTGGAGTGGACAAAGAACTAAAAGCAATTCAAAAAAGGGAAGGTAACTAAGTCTAGCGCGACTGGCGGGATGCAAGGCGTCGATTCCACCTAGCGGGGTGAATAATCATGGAAATGCATGAATGTAAAAAATGTGGAAGCCGGTTTTCGGATGAGGAAGTGGCGGAAACGTTTCCGGTGGAATATCCCGGCGGCGATTCCAAAAGGTGGCCGGTGTCTGTGTCCCCGTGCTGTCTTTGGGCCTACGACTACGTCGGCACGGATATAAAGCGTGCCCTAGGCGGTAAATAATCACACCGAGGCATGCCCTAGCCAATTTGGTGTCGCTACCAATATGGTCTAGAGAGACAAGCAGGGCTTAGCGGGACAAGTCTACCTAGCGGGGCTGTGATGAGTCCTAAAAACAAAAATTCCCTAGCCTGTGAGAGCACTAGGGACAATGTATGAGGGTCTATGGTTTAGGCGGGTCTGAGAGATGCTCTAGAATGGCCTCAGGAATGCCATTAGGGTAGCCAAAGTTAAGCCTACCCATGGACATCTTAAGGAATTTCAGCATCACTTTACGTTGTGAGGAGCTAAGGCAGGCAAATCCTGCCAGTATCATTTCTTTAGCGTCTTTGTCGGTCATTCAGTTTCTCCTGTAATTTGAAAAAACAGTTTGCGTCCCTGTCAAACCCAATTTAGGTCGACTTAGACTTTTTTCCTTAGAATCCCAATTCAAGTTTTCGGTCCTATCAAACCCAATTTAGGTCGACTTAGACTTTTTTCCGTAGAATTCCAAAAGTTATTTTCAGACTGTCCTGAGGCTATTCTGCTTTTTTCTTATACAGGAGTTCAGGTGTCCACTTCCTTATTGGGCTTAATCGACACGGTGTTGAATTCAATCTTCAAAGGTACATGATCGTATGGGCACTCAGTAACTTTCTCTTTCGTTTGCCAGATTCTGCTACATTTTGGACAAGCGAATTCGATCTTATACACTCGGCTGTCCTTTGGCTTTTTCGTCACTCTCAACAGTTTTCTTATAGTATTGCTTAGACGCTGTGTGAAATATCACAATGCCTTCGGGCTGCATAAACCCCGGAGCGACATGACTCCCTGTGATTTTAAGAGTGTCTAGGAGGCCATTGATCACCTGCGTGTTAAACTCCCCTGAGTACAGTATCGGAACTTCATTCACACAGAGAGGGCCTCCGTCAATCCATTTCGGCCGGAATAAGGAGAAGTGTTTTTCACTCTCTCCATAGCCTCTATTGATTCCCTCCCCCCACCACTCCCCGTAATGGCGGCCTGGACCTAGCTTAAGCAGCTCTTCTCTGTTTGCTCCAACCCACGCAGCAAACCCGTGGTTGTCCGTGGTCTTGCCGGGTGTCACCCACCGACTCCGAGATCCTGCTAACACAGTCTTTAAGTCGTCGGAGATAAAGACCTGCGCATTAGTGCCATCGATCTTCTCAGTTACCACGCAATCCCTGCTTAGTCGCGGGATCTTGTTAAACGATCTAAACTCATAGAGAGGTACTACTAGAGCCTCACTATCAGTGCTAGTCGGCTCTTCGCCATACACACTACTGAATGTATTTACAAGCATCACTTAGCTCCTAAGAAATCATTAATATCCTCGAGCAGTACAGCTAGGTGCATGCCTTCAGCTGTGGAAAATGTACCACTTCTGAATGTGGCGACATTAACACCAACCAATTCGCCGTTAGCATTCACCAAAGGGCCACCACTGTTACCGGGATTGATAGAGGCTGTGTGCATCGTGAACGTCTCATCCCCCCGAGGATGTCTAGCTCTAGGGTTACTTACATATCCCAATGTCGCTGTATGAGAGATACCTAACGGGCTGCCAAACGACACTACAGGTTGACCACGCTCCACAGCTTTACCAAGCTTGAAGTGAGGCTGTTTAGTTAGCGGAAACACTTTCAACAGTGCAAGGTCAGTAGTTGAACTAACGCCAATCAAAAACGCTGTGTACTTCCGGTTGTCGGAAGTCTTAACAGTAATTACCATGTCAGTCATAGGCTCATCGAACAAGTGGTAGCAGGTGAGGATGAATCCATCACTACTGATAAATGAGCCCGTTCCACCATATGCGACAGTCTTTGTTGAGCGTTCTACAATAACAGCTTTAGTACTCTTGTCGGTATCAAGGAATGCTCCGTCTGGCACTACAACCACGCCTTTAACCTGAATATCTACGACTTTAGGGAGTACGGAATTCGCCAACGCTTGGTAATTATCCAAAGCGCACGCAATAGATGATAACAGCAGCAGCAGAGCCGTGACAGTTTTCATTAGTTACTCCTAAATGTGTCTGGTCCTAAGTCTGAGTGGAACTGGTTGCACTTAGTACACTTCGCCTCATCCTCGGATACTGTGTTCTCTTCAACCCATCGGATCTGTCCCAGAATTGTGGAGATCATCACCCGAAGCTTTAGCCGCGTTATAGGTTTCCACTGCGGGGTGGCCTCGTACATTTCGGTCAAACGGTCGGACATAGTAATTAGCTGTTCATATGTGATGTACATGTTAGCTCCCACCTTTTTTACGCTTAGTAGTCAGAAGATTCGCCTTGCCGGCGGTATTAGCACCACACTCCAAACAGATATAACGCTGATACTTGCCAGTAGACGTATAAGCAAACCCTTTTTTCTCCACTTTCGTTGAGCCGCAGTTACAGACGCGCTGCTTAAAGTCTCCGTATACTTTAAAGTTGATCGACTGATCCCATGCCTGCAGTTTCGTGTACAGCTCTTCGGTCGATAACACGTCGTGCTTGTTATATCGCTCCATGTGTTCCCAAGCGTCGCGGTTGCCTTTTCTACACTCACGCCAAAGTAAATGGCCCGGATACTTTGTATGCTTCAGCTTCTTATATTTAGTGCAGATCTTATCTGTCAGGTACTCGAGCTTGTTAGATGTGAAAGCTCCGATCTTCTTAGCAATGACAAGCGTGTCAATTTGCCGAAAACTGCTAGGTGGTAACATGCCATTAAGTATGAAACGGGTATTCAGCTTCTTAATGTCGAACTTCTTTCCGTTCTGAGTGATAACAATATCCGCAGCATCCAAAAGCTCCCAGATAATCCTAAGCAGTGCCTTATCATCCCGGATGTTCTCAATATTGCGCTGGTCCATGTACATCATTTCAGACGCAGGGGCATGGAGCCACTTAGCGGCCCACGCACCTACTGTCCAATCTTCGACGATCTGGTTAAGTCCGATGTTCTGATCCCATATGTCCCACACTTCAGCGACGATAGGAAGTGTTTCGATATCCAAGACGAGGCATTTCGGCCCTTTATTTGTCGACATTCATATCTCCTAAACGACTTTCGCGACGAGATTTGTTTTCCTGCTGTGTTTTAAGCTTGTGACACTCGACGCACAAGATTTGCAGGCCCTCAGGCCCACAGAACATCCGTACAATGTAATCATCAAAGGTGGTAAAGCCCTTCACAGGGTCAACCACTGGCTTAATATGATCTACTTGAACTTCTTTCTGCGGGAAGTCACTACTACAGGCTGCACACTTATGGAGAAATTTAAGACGCTTGTTTTCGTAGTTGGCGGGTACAGGGACCCGGCAGGCTGCTAAGGCTTGTGAACGTGCTTTAGTTCGGTAGCTTGCTTTCCGTAATGTCCAAATTACAAACTGCTTCAGGTCGAATGCTTTTTCCTTTCTTATCAAGTTTGCAGTCCTCGCATTTAGAGTCCAATGGAGGCACTCCATCGATGTCTTTTAAGCAACCACGACAAAACCAGTCAATCACCTCCGGCCTCCCCGCTACCCGTGCAGTAGCTACAATCGTAGATTTCTGCGTGTAGGTAGCTTCCAAGCCTGTAAGTCCAACGCTTCATAAACCTCACGATCTTTCCAGTACCTTCACAGTGGGGACACTTTGTTTTTGTCATCCTTAGCCTCATACCAACTATGTCCCTTAGATACCTCAACGGTCATGGGAACTGTGAGACGTACAGCATTCTCCATAGCACTCTTCATAATGGCCGCTGTGCTACTAATGGCCGCTTCATTGTCCGGTATCTCAGCAAGCAGTTCATCGTGAATAGGTAACAACGCCAACACGCCATTGCGATACAGGTTTATGTCGGCAATCTTTAATATCTCAGCATTAGAGCCTTGGATAATCGCGTTCACACACTGTCTCTCAGCTTCCCATCTGACATACTTATTGTCTGCGTAAATGGCCGGATAGCGAATGAATCGTCCCATGAGAGTAGACACTCCACCTTTCTTCTTGAGTGTCCATTTAGTCTGGTCGATCCACTTCTTCAGAGTACCCATGCCTTCCCAATAGTCGTTTAGTAAGTCTGTGGCCAGTTCTTCACTGAGGTGCAGCTGCTTAGCTAGCTTACGTTCCTTCTCTCCGTACAGCACGCCGAAGTTGATGGTCTTAGCAGCGTTTCTCTGATCTTTAGTCACAGCATCCAGCGACACTTTAAATATCTTCGATGCAGTTTCTTTATGTGGATCGCGTCCGTTCAAAAACGCTTCCATGTAAACTGGCTCTTGGCTGAAATGAGCCGCCGTCCGTAAGTCCATAGCTGAATAGTCACCATCAAGAAATATGTGTCCGGGTCTTGCTATGAACATCTTCCTGAACATTGGTCCATACTCACCACGAGACGGAATGTTCTGCAAGTTTGGCTCTCTACTTGAAAGCCTAGACGTAATGGTTACAGTTTGAGTAAACTCGCTATGAACTACAGGCAATGTGGGAAGCTCAAGCATCCCGTCAATGTAGGTAGACGTAAGCTTTTTGAGCTTCTTATACTCATCAAACGTGGCAACCACAGGGTTGTCTAAGTAGGGCTCCCTCACGTCAGACTTGGTTGAATCAACGTTAATACCAATCATGTTAAAGAGCGTCACGGCCTGCTCAGGAGAATTAGGATTAAACGCCACTCCCTCAATCACCCGCTTCTTTAGCTTGTGCTTAAATCCGATATCCAAGGCCTTATTAATAAGGTTTGCTTCAAGTTGATCCTGCTGTGGCATCATCTCCGCTCTCAGACCCTTAAGGTAGTCAACGTCAATCATCACTCCCTTACGCTCTCTGAGAAACAATATCTTCAACACTGGTAGCTCAAGCAAGTAGTGCAGCTTCTTCTCCGCAACACTCATCACCCTTGTGTAGTGATAGAATAGACGCATTGTCTCTAGTGCATCCATTGCGCAGTAGTTAGCCACCTTCTCTACTGGCTGTAGCCCTAAGTGAACTTTATGGTTTTCTGTCATCTCTTCGTATGTAGGCCAGACATGGCTAAAAGTGTCCTTAGCGAGTATCTTTAAGCCGTGCTGTCTTTTGGAACTATCCATGCAGTAGCTCATTAGCATGGTGTCGGCTAGGATGTTCGCTAAGTTGACTTCCAATCCAGCATTCGTCAGGAAGTTCAAATCCGCCTTAAGTCCATGTCCTATGAGTTTGCAGCCTGATAACAGCCTTTTAACGGTGGGAGAGAGTTCTGTGAAATACCACACTTCCTGTAAGTTTGGACAAATAGCGATTCCTACAAACACTTGATCCTTAGACCCGTCCGTCTCGACATCAAACGTGATGAGGTCAGGGAGTTGTAGATTCTCCAGATTCGGATTGATCGTTAAGCGTGCCCCTACGGTATGTGGACCGTAGCTGTAAGATTCTAGCGATAATTGCTCCGACTGCGTAGATGGCATACATTCCTGTTAAGACTAAGATGATGTTATTTAGTGCGTAGTACACGACTACAGGGCTTACTGCTAATAGGACAATGCTTAAAAGCTGCCGATTAATATTCCGCACAACCGGCCTCCAGAAACGTTGCGAGGTTCTTAAGGTCATCCAGCTTTACGTTCAAGTGAGCGGGCAGTTCATAATCAAACTTGTCGTAATCGTCTAGCTCTGTCTCTGAGGGATCGTCGATCTTTCCTGTGTAGATATTAAGATCTGCGTCGCGCTCTAGTCTGATCAAGATTCCACCCATGTCTTTAATGTAATTGGCCTCGTTCTTAAATCGAACATCCGAGATAACATACTTGCCGTAATTTCTAGCAATGTCCTTGTACACCAGCTTCACCCAATACAAAGGGTCTATAGACCTGTAGTAAAAACCACAGCGAATCATAATGTCACGAGGTGTATAATAGCCACCATCCAATTGACGCTTAAACGTAGTGGGAGCTTCTTTAAGAGCACCATCTGTCTGCTCTACAGTGAGGCCAAAATCCTGTCTTACACGTTTCTTAAGTTCGGCAGCAAAGCTCTTCTGCTCCCACTGGTGCTCTTTTAAGTAGCCCGCTAATGTGTCTTTGCCACAGCCGCGTTTTCCAGACACTCCAATAATAGTTTTCATCACTCTCTCCCCACTTTCGCGATATCGTCTAAGTCACTAGCCATTTTTCTGAGGTACTCTAAAACAGCTCGTTCAAATGGTGTCAGTTTATTGAAGTCGTCTACAGTCATAAGCTCACCCCTAAGATCCAGAAAGCGGCCTGAAACACTATGTTGGCTACTATGAAATACACGACAACCACCACCGCTAAGGCGACTACGAAGGCGTAATCAAAAAGCCTCACTTTGCCTTTCTTAGGACGTAAAGCGAATTTCGAGTACGTATAATTTTTATAACTCCTAGATTAATCACCCAAGCAACAGTGGACAAATTACCAACACCAAAGGAGCGTAAACGAAACAGGAAAGCCTCTCCTGCCTTAGGGCTCTCGGAGTACCTGATTCGCACCGGAGAGGCAAACACTTGGGGATTCTTTGACCACACCGAATACATTAATGACTCTTGTTGCTTCATAATACCTCCCCATTTTCAGCTCGTTTTTCTAGTTCATAAGGCATGACTTCTAAGTTAAAAAACACCTGCCACGCTAGGTGAGAAGCACAACAAATGTCCATCCAGCCCAATAAGGGAGCCTTATTACTAAGTCCGACTAAGAAGTCATTGAACTCAGTATCGAAAACGAAGTCTCTATAGATGGTGTCTGCGGTAGTCCAGCGACGCTCAAGCTTCCACAGTCTTTTCATTTCCCTGTAGATAGCCCAAGTCCTGTTTCCAGGAATAAGGAGGGCTTTAGAGGGGTGTTCGACTGTCTCCAATCTTGCTTCTGTTGTCGTAAAGGGCATCTGCTGTCTCCTTTAAATCTCGTTCCAGTCCTACATACTCACAGGCTGGACAAATGTAGGTACGCTCATTCAATGGCAGCATCCAAGCTAGTTTGCACTGAGGGCACTGAACATTCAGAATAGAGGGCTCAATCATCTTGTCCCTCAAATCCGTGTACATTGTTTTCGCGTTCAAATGAGGTCTGCTCTAAGCCTGACATACGATCCTCAAGCTGCTGCATATTCTCACGGAATGTCTCTATAGTTTCCTGCAAATCTTTAATTTTGGCCTCTAAAGCTGTAATGTTTTTGGTCATTTAATTTCCCCTATCTGGCACACGATAAATTTAATCAGACAGCGGTTAAGCATCTTTAATCGCCATTTGAGACGCTTTCCGAAACTGCCCCATCTAAGCTGAGCAAAATAGGCAGCTTGCTCAATACTTGCAACAACAAGGTCATCTTCCAAGTTGGCAATGCTGATACTTGTGTTTCTAGCGTAAGTAGCGGAGACACGAATAACTGGCTTCCAGAGAAAGCAACGGGCATACGCAATTTCATGAGATACGCCTTCGGATTTTCTGTCTGCTGTAACGTCAATGAGAACATGAGCATTACGAATCATCTCCTTATCACGACTCCACAAAACAGGCAAAATCTCATTGGAAGAAAGTAGTTTACTTTGCGTGAATTTAACACCCTCTTCGATAACAGGATCTAATGGCTCAATACCGTATTTCTTGCACACCTCTAAAACGTGAAGAGACTCACGAATAAGCTCCTCTCCTGGACGGCCTGTCATTGCATGAGCTATGTAGGCACGCATTGCTACCCCCCTGTACAATCCTGATATTCGTACTCGACGTGCCCACACCTACAGCGGTAAACCATCTCGCCATGCCTACATTCAACAAACTCTAAATTGTGCTCGTGCTCACTCATTCGATCCCCCATTCAACCAGTCTTTTTGTACCTCCGAAAGCATGGTTCTGCTACATTTCCAACTAACCGAGCTATGCGTTCCTCATCTTTTGTTGGAAGCACTTCGTTTTGCCAGTGTATATAGGCATGTGCCAACTCATGAAAGAACGTGTTAATCATCTCTCCCTGCGACTGTCTCGACTCTAGGAAAATCTTTGTAACACCATCGACTGTCTCAGTAGCACCATACAAGCCTTTTTCAGCTTTTTTGCCTTGTCTAAACTCGACTATAATCACCTTGGTTTTTGCTTTCATTCTGAAAACCTCACGTGTTTTTGGTCAAACTTAAGCTGAAATTCGGCCACTTTGCCAAAGCGATTTTTGGCTAGGATGAAGTTGACCGGAAATTCCATACTCTCAGTGAAGCGTTCCTTCTCTACTGGGTACATAAGCAGTGCCAAACTCACTTCACGCTCGATTTGACCGCATTCCGCAAAGTCAAACATAGTAGGGGGCACAAGCTCTCCATCATTGCTCTTGTAGGGCCTATGGAACTGGCTGGTAACGACACCAGCGCACTCATACCGTTTTGCTATATCTTTAAGGCCCATCACTAGATCTGAGATGTCGGTACGCTTACCACCTGTGCTACCTGTAGTGTGCTGCAAGTAATCCAGCATAAATACATTAGGCTTTGTCTGCGCAACAGCTCTTTCAATGTCTGCTAACGTAGGAGACGTGATAGGCTCAATATGCAGCTTCTCTAAAACAGGTCCCTCTAAGTATTCAGCGGCTTTAGCATGTTCCTCTTCTGAGAGGTCGCCATCCATCACGCGCTGAAACGGAATATCTAGCCCACTGGAGATAAACACCCTCATTAGCTCATTCACAGCCATCTCTGTAGGAAAGTAAAGTACACTGTTTCCCGCTTCAGCTAGCTTACGCGCTAAGCCTAAAGTGAAGGCTGTTTTACCCACTCCGGGCCATGCTCCAATTACCGATAGGTTTCCGATGAGTAGTCCCCTGGAATGCCTGTCCAGTGAAGGAAAACCTGTTGCGATTGTCTTTGCGCCTTTTCTGAGCTCTTCTTTAAATCCAGCGTATGCGGATTTTGGAGTCGTAATAGACGCACTAACTGCGTGTGCTCCTTGGACGTTATCGCTCCGTTGCAATATGCTACGTCCAGAGGTCGCATATCGACGGTAGACATCCTCAACTCGCTCAATGATCCCACTCGCTTCTGCGGGAGGCATGTTTCTGCTATTCCAGTCAAGTAGCAGCGACTTTGTGACATCAACTGGTAAACCTTTAGAGCTGAAGTAAGCAGCAAGTCTGATACAAGATTTATGTTTTTCGCCATCTGACACTCCTTTCAATAATTCGGATACCCAAGGCTCCTGCGTTGATACGTCTGTAAATCCACTTTTCTGTACACTGCTAGGGACGCTAAGCAGTCCAAGCACGTTCTGGGGGAATGTCGTGAGCGGGTCTTGAAGCTTCTCAAGGCCGCCCATCCACGCGTACACCTTTCCGTTTTCATGGGTGCTATAAGGAGCAACAACATATCCGCCATCTCCTCTAATATCTACCTTCTCACAGCCAGGGATATTGGAACAATTCTTCACGTGACTCCCAGGGTGCCTGTAATACATATGTCTCCCCTTGCCGCTCTTCACAGATACAGTGGCTGGAAGGCAAAGTTTGAGCACTGACTCCTCTCCTAAGGGCCCGTCTATGTCCACTACGGCTATACCAGAAACAGCACCTGTCACAATTCCTACGTTTGCTGTCGGCCATTTTGTAAACCATTCTTCTACCTCCTGTTTAGTCGGGAGACGTTTAGAATACTCGGACCACTCAATAAGAGGCTTTTTACCCTTCTCTTCGAGAGGGATAATTGACCAATTTTTAGCCAGATACTGAAGTGCAAAGTTGAGGAGCATATTCACCTTTCCGATAAATGTAATCCCAGAGTTTACGTGTCATCACTAATGGGTCAATCCATTTATGCAATTCATGCACCTCTAAGATTTGTATCTGCTGCTTTTTCTTAGGACTCTTCTCTAAACGAAGCAAAACACCATCATCCACCCATTCACCAGTTTTCTCCCACCAACCAAGTGCGTAGCCTGCCAGCTGCATCTTGTATTTGTCTGAAAGCCCGCTACTTGTCTTATAGTCCAACACCCACTTCTGTGGACCATTGTTAAATGTCACAATCCTGTCAACCCGACATGAGAAATTTAGCCACTTGCTATCCAGCTTGACTTCCATAGCCTTGCCGTTTTCACTGAAAGAGCAATCAACTGCCTTCATGCCAGTCTCAGTGATCCACTGCCACGCTAGGGCCACCATAGAGGCCTCTCTAGGGTCTATCACTGCTGTCTGAGGCTGTCCAAGCTCCAACTGCTCCAAGGCCGTGTGAAGGCGCGTTCCGAGCTCCTGAGCGGCCTTGTTATACTCTTCACACGCCTGCGTTCCGAATGAGCCGTAGTAGCCCACTAGCCCATTCGGATCTTCAGCGGCTCCGTAGATTTCACACAAAATCGACAAACTTGGAAACTCACGATCCACTTTTATCTTTTTCATTTAACGTGTAACCACCCAAACAGTTAATCCTTCTGCAATCTTCTTAGCCCGTTCAATAGTGGCTGACGTGCTTAGTGCTAATGCGTCATTACACTCAGACAGAGCCTTGCTATTCAGCGTCGCACCAATAGCCCATTGGCGCATAATGTCTAAATCTTTCTGTGTCCGATTTCCGAACACTGAAACACCCTCCACAGGGGCAGCTTCTGGAATGCCAAACTGGAGCTTAGGCATGTTTGCGCTAGGAGCCTGGTCAATAGGGCCTTTGGTTTCTTCGGCTTTAGTCTTTGGGACAGACGGTTTCACTTCAGACACCATTTTGTACCCCTTTTCTTCTTCGTAAGTAGCTTCCACTTCACTCATTAAGTGCTGGTAATACTGTGCAGGTTCAATACCCTTACGCAGCACCACAACATCTTCACCAATGGTGAGCTTACGTCCATCAATATGCTCAAGCGTTCCAGTGATAGTCATTAGTCTGGTAGACCCTCGTCACTCACTCCAGCGGCTACTAAAACAGCCTTCTTCTGGACTCGGAAGTTGTGAGCGTTCACAGAACGGCCATTCACCACTTCTTTCTTCTTGCCGTCATAGACGATCATCACTTCGTTCTTACCACCATCTTCAATCGCATTAAGCGCGCGTTCGAGACGAGTGGGAGCCCCGTAGATCGTCACTTCAGCACCGGCTTTAACATCATCGACAGGAGCATAGCCCTGAATGCCTTTTAAGATCATTGTGGCATCGGTGCTAATCAGCTTGAAGCTGGCAATCATGCGTTCTTTACCCTCACTGTCTTTGAAGGGCTTTTTAGTCATCAACACACCGTGAAGGTGGGTTCCAGCCTTCTCGCTGATCTTCACGATAGGAGTTTTCTTACCGCTGCTAGTACCACGAACTGTCTCACCACCAAAACCTTCTAATTTGTCGCTCATGATAAGTTCTCCAGTTTATTGTTAATCTCTACCTGAAAATCAGTTAGAGCCTTGATCTTCTCCGCTTCTTTCCAGTCTTTTGGCATTTTCAACTTTCTAGCCCATATAACCAATTCCGGAAAGAGACTTGTTGGCACGTGAAGCAGAATAGTGTTTGTTCTCTTCTGAATCTCAGCCTCAACAACGCCCAATACATCAACACTCCGGTCACCAGCCTGCACGCGTTCAATCTTCACAGGGCCATCCTTGCCTAGCGGCTCAGTAATCATAATCGTATGCCCAGTTTTAGGCTCATTCGTGCCGCAGTTGGGACAAAGCCACTTACCGTCTGCGATTATCTTCTGCATCCCACACGTGTTACAATGTGGAGACTGTTTGTCTTGTGTCGCAATATTCATGACGCTTTCTCCTGAGGCTCAACGTGAGCTTCACACAGGTGTACGTTAAGTGCACCAAACACTAGCGTACAGACAGCCATACGGCCACAGAACGCGCAATCCCTGTCTACTGTCTCATCTTCTCGATCAATCCAAGAGTCGAAGATCATTTAGTTGCCCCCTCACGCGGTCTACGATTGCTAGTTTGCGTTTTCTTGTCTGCCCAACGGCAATTCGAAGGCTCGTAGTTCCCATTTGCATTAATTCGGTCTAACGTGTATTCCAGCGACTGTCGACGGCCCATGTCTCTCAGAAACGTTGAGTAATCGTGCCACTCTGTACACACCGATATCCCTCTCCCACCGTAGTAGTGATAGCTCTCACAGTTTGGGTTTTCACAACGTTGGAGCATTGAGCGCCAACTGCGATATTCAGGAGACTGCGAATCACCATGTGTTGTACTCGTTATCAAATTAAGTGCAGATTTCAGACAGCCACAAGAATGCGTTGCTCCTGATTTAATATGGTCGAGCCGCGATATAAACTCTTTACCGCAGGAACACTCAACTGCGACCCTGCTTCTCCTGCGCGCATCTCTACCGGCATAACGAATAATTCTCATTTCGATGCCACGCCTTTGTACTTTTCGAACGAACGAATTGCCCCCATTCCGAGCATACCGATCAACAGGCTCAGCAAGTCGCCACTGGCTATAACGGGAGTAGTGATTCCTGGTTTAATGATCGCCAAAAGCCAATCCAACAAAGGCTTTAGGACAAATGCCCAAGCTACCCCAAATCCGCACACCCATCCAACAAACGGCCTCCAGCCTGCGACAAATAAAGAGCTGGAGGCGGCCTCGACTTTGTTCACTTCAGCCTGCCCCATATCTTGAGCAATTAGCAGCTTCATCAATTCATGCTCTTGCTCTTTCATTTTCAACTCGAAATCGAGCTTAGCCTTAGCCCTTTCGACAGGGTTTGGAATGAAGTCCAATACTTTGTCCAGAATTGGTGAGATGCTGCCTAAAAGTGCTGATAGCATTTGAAACTCCTTTTGAAAATCACTACCCCTCATATGATCAGCTAAAACGGCGTTTTGAGGGGTATCCGTTACAAATGTTTTACAGCCAGAGCCTTAAGTTTCTTTCCGATTAGCTTCACGTGCTGTCGAACACCACTCTCGTCAATACCGAGATGTTTCGCAGCTTCACGATTGCTCATACCCTCAACAACAGAGAGCTGAAACACTTTCTGTTGCAGTGCAGTGAGCCCGGCGAGCCCGCTAGTGTTCAGAACTAATAGAGCTGCTTCAAGCTCATCAGATTTCTCTTCTTCGATGAACGGGAGGAGGTCTGGCTCAGCTCTACACAAGTCAACATCCAAGTTAATTGAATTAGGCTCATCACCGTCTTTATACTGCCCGTTTCTCCAGTTCTGATATGCTTCTGAGCCATTCTTTGATTTAATTGTTTTCATATAGTCCTTTCTTCAAGTTAAATGTAATTTACTTATAAGCTGTATAAATATATATATACAGCTATAGAGCTATAGAGCTATAGAGCTATAGAGCTATAGAGTTTGGTCTATAGTTTATTCTGTAGTTTGTTCTATAGTTTGTTCTGTAGGTTGTTTAGAATCAGTTTGTTCTGTAGCTTGTTAGTTCGTTTTATTAAGCTATTAGGCTGTATAAGCTTATACACTCGCCCACGCTTAACTTGTATTCTCTTCTCTTCTGCATGAGTAGCTACCCAAAAATCTACCGAGTTCTTATGTCGCTTATTCATAGTGTCAGCGACTAAGCAAAATCGGCTTAATTCCGGGTCGTTTATCACTTCTATCCACACGATATCTCCATACTTCAACAGGCCTGTGTCTTGTTTATTAACAACATCTCTAGAAACAGCGCAAATTCCTTTCCTAACCCTTGTTCCAATACTAGTGCGGAAAGGAGTGCTATCTGTTTGTTCTGGTACAGACCTATAACTTGTCACTTGGAAGGTCATCGTAGATACTAAAAGCATTTCGACTAGCATTTAGTGCCTCCTGAGATGAAGCCAACAACCTGTCTAGCTTTGCGTTAAAACACACCGCGCACCGCTCAACAGAGCACGTGGATTCTTCATGCTGTGCAACTTTCTTCTTTACAGGTGCTTGCACTACTTCTTTGCTAGGGAAGGTAATGTACTGTAAGTGCCTACCTTCCCAATCAGCAACGACTTCGTGCTTAGGTCTAAACCTAGTCTTAACTTGGTTGTGGCTAACAGCGTGATATCTACGCATATGACTCTTCAGTCCATCATCGGACTCTGCAAGTTTGCATCCACACAGATGGCAGATCACTTACTTACCCTCGTACTGAGCCACTGCTGCTTTGAATCCTTCTTTCCAAGCGTTCTGCTTTTCAAACGCCATAATCGTTAGAAGATTTCTTACAGCGATATCCAAATCATCTTTGAACTGCGGCAACTCTGAAACTGGTGTCCATCCAGCAGCAACCGGTAAATAGTCCATTAGCATCCTCCTCGCAATTTGCGAAACTCTTCAGGTGTCATTTCCCGTCCGTTCTCTTTACGAAATCGCTCAAACATCTTCCTCACCGTTTTCCAATTCTTCTTTGCATTCTTCGTATATTTCGGATTGCTCATAATATGTCTCCTTTTTACAAACCCAGTCATTCACGATCTATCTGCTCAAAAGCTTTTTTGACCTCATCAGCACATTCACCACATCCACCATCCCAATCAAACACGCTTACGTGGTATCCATTCTCGTGACAGTAGTAACATGCACAAGTCTCATGCTCTTCACTATCCCTAGGAAGATCGTCGTTATTACAAACTTTACAGTTACACTCGTAGAAGCTCATTTACTATCTCCTCTAATGACATCCCCACCTGGCCGTAAAAAGCTCATAGGATCACGTCTTGGCTCATCACTTTCCTGCGTTCGACAACCGCCCAACTGGGCCAGTGCTACAGCCAACAGTAAGAATCCGGCAAACTTAGTAATCATGATTTAGCTCCTTTACGCTTCTTGTTGTGCTGAATGAAGGTGTCGCTATTAGGCTGCCGAATCTCTTCTCTAACCTCTGACATCAAATCCGCGATATTCATTGGAAGCTCCTTTCACACACGGGCTGCAATACGCTTCACCTCTACTTACGATCGACACGTGCTCGGCTTTCAAATTAGGGCGGTAGCAGTTTTCGCACTTGTACACTTTGGCGGCTTCAGGCTTCTCGGCAGTCTGTAAGAGCGTTTCAAGAAATCGAATTGTCATATTTGTTCTCCTTTATTCACTAAGACGCGTATGGTGAAGATCTGCTCCGTTTCTTTCTTGATCTTGACTGCTGCATAGCCCTGTGCTTTAAAGAAGCCGATCAACTGGAAAGCTTCGTGGTAGTTAGTGTAGGACTCATGCAATTTCCAGAAGGTCTGGTCCGTCGTTTGCAGCGTTTCGAGTTTCATCACATTTTCCCCCTTGACTTCGATACCTACATGCTTGTAAGATGCTTCCCATGTAACCAAGATTTAACATCCGCGTAACCTGCTCGTCACACTCGTTTTGTATGCTGTAGTATTGCTCATATATGGTGACCAGTCAAGTAACAGATTTGTAACACTTTATCAGTCATATGACGTAGTAGGATTCTACGAGGAGGAATTCTTAATGGAGGTTAATAAAATGAACAGAGTTAGGGAGATAGTTAACGAGGAGCGCAGAAAGACTAGGGCAATTAAGCCTGGATACCCATTCATTCCGGCGGATCCTAACGCGCTCCAAGAGGGTAAAGTTCTAGCGCGTGCCTACAAAATCAGTTTCAATAAGCTCCTTTCCTTATTACTAGAAAACGCTATCGAAGAGTGGGCTGTGCCGTACATGCAGCCCAGGCCTAGAGTGGGAGAGGAGCCTACAGCACCAGCGAATGAGGGCGTGTACCCAGAGAAGGCTATTGACAAGCAGCCTACCTGACTGTATACTTGTCCCGTACAGATAAGGAGACGTTCACAGGGGGACAGTATGGCAGGAGCGACATTTGGTACAAGAAAGAAGCTGAGCGTGAAGGGGCAGGAGAAATGGTATGCCACCCTCTGTTTCGACGGTAGCAAAACAGAGAAATACGCAGGGTATCTAGAATCCGACGCCTACAATCTAGGATTGAAGCTCTGTGGGGAGTATAACCAGAATCGCTCCGGCGTGTCTGTCAAAGGGAATGTAGACTTCCGTAAGGCTCTAGAGGAGTTTACCACCCGCGATAACGTGCAGGACAACACCTTAGAGAGCAACGCCTACATTATGGACACCTTCGCCAAGATGAATGAGAAGGTGAAGCGGCTGGAGGACATCACCTCAGACCTGTTGATTGGCTGGAAGAAAAAGCTTAAAAAAGCTGGATATGCGGATGGCACGATCAACATGCAGACATCCCTCATCAGGATCTTCCTTAACTGGTGTGTGAAGCGGGACTACCTCCCTAAAAACCCCTGTCCTGACAAATACGTTCATAAGTACACCAAGACAGGCCACTACTACACACTAGAAGAGCTAGACAAGCTCACAACGCCCATTGTAGCCATTAAACCCCAACAGGCTAAATCAGATGTCCTTCTCATCTGTGCCATCAAGATAGCTGCACACCAAGGCATACGGTTGTCCCAAGTGTGGGGCATTGAGATGAAGCACTACAAGCCTTCTACCAATAGGCTTTGGACTAAAGGTATTAAAGGAGCACCGGATAAGGACGTGATGTGCCACCAAGTGACGGTAGAGGCTATTAAGGAGGCAGCAAAGGTGAGTGGAGTGGAGACAGGTAGGGTGTTTGGAAATTGGGGTATGCCGGAGGCTATGGGGTTGGCTTTCAGGAGGAAGTGTGCGGAGCTGAAGATTGTGGAAGGCGACTTTCACGACTTGAAGCACACCTGTGTATCGCGACTTGAAGAGCAGGGCTTTACGCCGTCTGAGATGGAAGACATCACCAACACTACGAGAGCAGCATTGAGCCACTACACTCACGCATCGGAAGAGCGACTGAGGGTGAAGTTTGAGAAGTTTGGGTATAACCAGTGAGAGCGTCTTATGCACAAAACCGTACAGACAAAATAATCGAAATATCTCCGTACAGACATTGTACAGATGGATGTAGAAAATGTACTGCAAAAACATGTCTCAAACATAAGGTGAACATATATGTTACATGGTGTAACGAATACCCTTAATGTATTAAAAATGGCCTTTTTAGCATGTTTAGAGGGTGGAATTGGTAGGATTTAGATCTGAGCGTATTTATGGCATGGAGGGAGCATGCATTGATTTATAGAGGCGTTTTGACTCCCGTACAGACAACGTACAGACGGTTTGACATACTTGCAGGATACTGTTACTATTTGACCACTTCGTACAGATTTCGGGCCCGTAGCTCAGCTGGGAGAGCGTCCGCATGGCATGCGGAAGGTCGCAGGTTCAATCCCTGTCGGGTCCATGCTTTATCCCATGGGTACAATAGATTCTAAACGATGCACGATGTCATTAAGCTCGATAATCTCCCTGATTAAGCGTTTAGCTTCTTCTCCTGCGTCTTGGTCGTGGTCTACCTGCTCCTGTTCCACCAGCGCAGCGTAGTCCACTATGAGTCGTTTTCTGTATGCTCCCAGGTACCGGGCCATTTTTCCAGTCATCTTATTTACCTCCTGTGGAGACTATGTGCATAACATTGCAATGCGCAGTATTTCTTATCAATTCGACTTGCAGTAGACCTATACTGTTTTGCATAACATTGCAATGCATAAAAAAAAAGCCCCCTAGGCTATACCTTTTCAGATATAGTCTAGAGGGCATTTGCAGCTATTTAGAGTATTTTGAAGCGTCTCCAGCCAGTAAACTCCTTCCAAGCATCCCAACGGGCCTTCTCTCGCAGAAACACCTTGTTAAAGGGCTCTCCACGAGCTTCTAGCACCCATTTATCATTCCAGAGCACTCCGACGTGGTGAGTGGGGCTATTGGGCTTCTTAAAGAAGCCTACGTCGCCTAGACGAGGATCTGCGACAGGCACCGACTGGTTATACTGGTTCATGGAGCCATCTGGCACGACAACGCCCACCTGAGCGTACAGCCACTCAACCAGCTCCGAGCAGTCAAAGGCTTTTGGGTTGGGGTCTTTCAGATTAGTTTCCACACCGAAAATGTAGGGCTTTCCTACTTGCTTCTCCCCCATTTCCTTGAATTTGCTCCAGTCAATTTTCATAGTCGTCTATCTCCAGGTTGGTTTTACAAAGGCTGCATTGGCTGATAGTAAACGTCTTAGTTATCAGCCCTTTCTTCTTTTTGACGATTTTTTGAATGACGTGAACACGCTTCTCGCATTTAGGACAGAGGGGCTTTGGCATGGTGGCACTCCTTAGTGAATCGTTTTAATGAGGGCTAGAATAATGCCTACAATTAAGCTTCCTGTAGAGGCTACGGCTGCTGCTACGCAGCCATACACTCCACGCTTAATCCAAGCAATATCAGTCCTAATCTCTCCCGATTCCATAAGGTGCTGTGCCACTGCGGCTTCAATCTTCGTTAAACGAATGAGTATGTGGGATTCTTTTGGCATGTTATCTATCCTTGCGCATTCTCTTGCTCTTGCTGTCGCGATCCATCAGGGATGCAGCGAGGGTTTGAGGTGTAGCATTAGTTAAATCCTTCCCAACTCGGTCAAGACCAGGGCTGAGTTTATTTGAAAGCTTGCTGACAGCTCCGACTCCTTTTGCAGCGTTCTGTGGATTAAGACCGAATATCTTGAGAATTTGGCGTATACCAAAGTCTCCAGACGGGTTTGCTTCAGCCTCATTAATCAAGGCTTTCGTCATATCGTCCTTTACAGGAGAAACAACATCTTCTCCAGCCAATGCGTTCACTTGTTCCAAGGTGGGTTCAAGCTCTGTCGCGTTGATCTTCGGGCGACTTCCTGTTTTACCTGAGAAACGCACCTGATCTAGGATGGTGGATTTGCCTGCTTCAATGTCAGCGAATTTGCTTTGTAGCTTGTCGTGGAGAGCCATCACCTCACTAAATTCTTTGTCTTTATTGCGAAGTGGGCCAGCCTCTTCCATACCGTCCAACACTTCATTAATCTTTTTTCGGTACCCCGTCAGAATCACTGCATCGTCTCCCTGAGCTTCTTTCATCTCACCGGGTTTAAACTTAACTTTAGTGTCGATCTTAGAGCGCAGTAGGTACAGCTCCTTAATGTAGTCCTCACGTGTCTGAGGAGTGGGAGGTTTTGGAGCAGCCTTCGGTTCAGGAACATCTGAAGAGAGTGCGCCTTTAGGTCTACGAAACGTCTCAGGTGCGTTAACTGGTCTGGACAATGTTCCGTCGGTGGCTGTAAACTGTGGACCATCTCCTGCGGTTTTGTATTCTGTTTTACCAACACCAGGAACACCGAATTCTGTGGATACACCTTCAGGGCCTTGCACTGTCTTAGGAGATTTGGGCGCAGGAAGGGCCAAGGTAGGCGGCTTCTCGCGAACAATCTCCGGCTCGACAACAGGTCGTTCAGGAACATCTTTCGACAGCTTTGATCTAGCTTCCACCATAACATCATCCACGCTTGGTTTGCCGTCGCGGATACGTCTATTAGCCTTATTGGAAAGGGTTTCAGCAATTCCGAGAGACTCTTTTTCAGCTTGCATTTTTGCGCCAGCAGACGCCTTCGCTTTTACCAGCACGTCTTGGATTTTACGAACACCTCTACCAACTGAATCAGGAGAGCCTTCAAGATTTAAAAGCTTAGGGTTTTCAGAAACTCCTCTGCCTAGATATTCTTTCAGGTTGCCCACTGCCTCAGCAATTTTAGGAGAGGCATTTTTAGCACCCTTCAGAATAGCACCAGGAGCTTTGAAAAGTCCTGTCGCTATTGGGCCAAGTGCTCCCCCAACAGCAGCGGAGCCTGCCACTTCTGCGCCATCCACCTCACCCTTCCGCTCGAATTGGTTTAGAGCACTTGATCCCGCACCAGCACTAGCACCCTGAAGTGCAGCGATACCGGCTTTCCCCACCATACCAGCACCTTTCGCAGCTTTAAGGCCTGCAATAGGAATGTATCGAGGATCGGCCATATTGCCTAAGAAGTCCCCAACTTTCTCACCATCTTTAGGAACATACCCCACCTCAGTAGCAGCGGCACCGCGCTGTAGTGAAGCGGCTAAGCTATCACCTTCAATAGCTCGCTGAGCGGCCACACCGGCACCCCTGAATCCACGCATAGGCATGCCAGTGGCATCAATGAGGTCTTTACGAGCTTCTTCATTGAACGATCCATCTTCTTTGCTGCCACCACGACGAACAGCATCAACAACGTTCATGGCTTTATCAGCAAATGAGCGTTCTGGCTTAGGAGCTTCAACAGGCGCAGGAGCACCTGCCCCGGAAGCCAGCTCTTCTAAGTCGTCATCCGATAGAGGAGTGTCTGAGCGATATACTTTTCCGTTAATTGTATACTTAGGCATTGGCTATTCCTCAACTTCAACAACTACTCCGCTTTTGAGCGTTTTAGAGCGTTTACCACCTGTGGCCGCTGTGTTTGGTGCAGAAGGAGCACCCGTTGATACCGGGGCAGTGTCACCCGAAGTGTCCTGATCCACCATCTGCATAACCTGATCACGCGTGACTTTAGATTGACCGGTGAATCCTTTTAATGTCCCATTCTTTCTAAAGTAGTCTATAGATAACGCCCTATGTTTCCCCATCTCTCCTAGAACTAAGGACAAACGTGCTATACGTTTTTGGTTCATTTCCGCGGGTAGACGTGGGTTAAACGTTTGCGAGAAGATCCTTTCTCCTTCATCCTTCGTAAACTGCGCCCCTAATGTAGCCCTCAATCTCGATAGTACGGCAGACCTGCTTGTCGCTTCCACGTCTGCTAAACCAGGATTAATAATATCTTTAAACATATCCGGAAGAAGTCCAGTGGCTCGGTTGTATCCGTCGCGTAAGGCTGATGTTTTGCCTAACGCATCTACATTGGTTTTAAGCACGCCAGCAGTGTCTGCCTCGCCGGGATTGCCATAAGCAATTTCATCCGCGTTATCTTTAGCAAACGCTTTATCTAGTGCTTCTTCTCCCGGAGTGAACGGGTTTGGAGTGTCACCACCACTTTTAGCGTTTGCAGCAACCTGCGCGGTAAGAGCAGCTAAACCAACAGGTCTCTTCCCTAGACCCATTAAGGAAGGTACTCCAGTCGCGTCAGCAGGAATTTCATTAGCGTCCTGTGCACGAATCTTGACATCCGTGTCACGCATATCGTTTGCATTTTTAGATTCTAGAATACCAAGCTCTCGCAGTTTAGCCTGAAAGTCTTGCTTACGAGTTTCAGAGTCATCTGCCATTTTCTTACCAGCTACAAAACCATCTGTACCGGCGTTAATTGAATCTCCTAAGCCCTTTGCATTATTCGCTTGGAGTAGTTCTGCTAATGATGCGTATCTAGCCATATTATTACCTCTTACCGAATGTTGCGTAGCGTTGACCGTTAAACCTGTTGTTTCTCTGATATCCATCACTCGTGACATTAGGCTGGACCTGTCCACGTCCGCCAGCATCGCCGACAGCTCCACCTAATGATCCACCAATAGCAGCTCCAGGAGGACCACCAAACGCAGCACCAGCAACAGTGCCACCAACTTTCAGTAAGCTACTAAGCATTTCGGTTTTACGGTTGGCATCTGCATTAGCTTTAGCCATATCTGCCGACTGCTTGAAGCCCATAGCGTCCAAAGTGTCACCCTTACGAGTTTCTTCAACGCCTAATAGCTGTTCTGCTTCACGAATCAGCGCAGCATCACCAGATGCGTACACCTTTGCAAGGATGTCTTGATCCACTCCAAGACGATTCTGAATAAGATTTTGATCGTAGTCATACGCCTTCTCTGTCGCTCCAATACGAGCATCTAGTGTGTTATTGACAATGTCCTGGTTTCCTTCAAACAGTTTGGAGGACGTATCAGCACTTTGCTTAATGAACGCAGAATCAGCTGATCCACGGTTTAATCCACCCGTCGCAGCAAGCTGTTCACGTAGTGCATCATTCTGAGCTGGCTGTGCCTGCATGGTGCGCCTGTACAGGGCACTGCTTAAGTTTTCACCAAGCCTGTCAGAGGATTTGCCTATATCATCCAGGAATTGGGAACTGGAAGCACGAGCAGTAGCATCCGACCTATCAGCATTACCCATAGCCTCAGCTTTATAGTTTTGTCCTGAGTTGAGCACGTTGTTCTTTAGACCGGTAGCGAGAGACGATTGTTTATTCGCGCTATCGTTAATCTGTTGAAATTGAGGCTGTACGTCTACACCAGGCCCCGATGATTTGCCCATCTTTGAAGCCATTAAAGGCGCAAGTCCGAGCGCGCCAGTGCCAGCGACTTTTCCTGCAAACTTCCCTACTTTATTAAAGAATCCCATTTTTATCTCCTACGATAATGCGACATACTTCCATGTCGTTAAATCTACTTTTATATACTGTCTCCACGTTCCAGACACTAAAACATAACGCACACTGCCGACTGTACCTTCAGAGCTAGTAGGCACTGTTGAGCTGGTCTGAACGTCTGCCACCAGCTCAAACAGTCTTTCTAGGTTCTCTTGAATAACTTGCGAGAAGTCATTTAAGGATTCTCTGTCAGACTCAGGAGGAGCCACTACAGGACGATACTGTTCAGAGGCCATTATCTAGGTTCTCCATTTCTAATCCAAGCACTAAGCTTTATGGATTCAATTTGACAAGTACGCGCGTCATTACTGACGAGCCTAACGATATGCGACGATCCGGTAGCGTTGTCTGTGGAGAATACTGGCTGGAGTCTTATGATGAACGGCATGCCGTCATTCACGGTTGTGAACGTCGTTAATCCAGTCAGCGGATTTACCATCTGCTTCCAGGTTGCGCCGTCATCTACTGAGTACTGAGGAGTGTAGGCAGCTCCAGTACCTTTTCCGGTCACGTACACTTTTCGGAGTATTTTGGTGTGTTCTGTGTCCTCGTAACTAATAGCAGCTGTCTGAATGTCTAGCTCAATATTAGTGCCTTGGTCGTCTAATCCAGTAAGCCATTTAACCACTCGGCCTTCTGTGGATCTGCCATAGTACACGTCATTGAAGAAGGACGTGAAACAGTTGATAGCTAAACCACGGTATACCCTAAAGTTATTATCTTTTTCAAGTTTGAATACGATGTTATTAGTCGTCTGTCCATACTCTGCGGCAGATAAGTAGTAGCTGAGCCCATCGAAGATTGACGCAACACGGATACTCTGTGTGCTAGAGATAAACCAGTTGACAACAACGCTGTCAATGGACGCCTGAGCATCAGCAGTCGAGGTTAACGTACCTCTCCATTGAATGAACGGGTTAACAGTGGCTGTGATATACGTTCCACTTGTCACCGTCACCCAACTAGCCCCAGCCAGTCCACCAGAGTTAGCAGCTGTTTTAACACTCCATGTCACTGTGCCTAACGAGCCGATAGCCGCTGTGAACAGTTCCCAACCTACAGGAGTGGCACCCGTATCAATCGCAGAAGAAACTAGCGTAGAAACCACGGTGCTTCTGAGAATAACGCTAGAGACTGACGCTGTGAGAGCATTGGCAGCGTCAGAAGTTAAGGTAATCCTTATCTTCGTGTACCGCGCAGGAGTGGCCGATCCAACTACCGAGTAGGCACTGTAAGTGCTATTATCCGAAGAGGTGGCTACTTCCGAAGAGACACTTGTACCAGTCGGAATGCTGCTTGTGACGGTAAGCGAGTTAAGTGCAGTGATGTCTGTTGTGTGGTCAATCGCCGCACTAACCCAAGTGGATGTTCCTGTAAACTTTAGTGTAGGTGCTCCTGCAATGGAGGAGTAAACGTCGTCTGTTGTAGAGAGCTGTATTTTGACTCTCCAATAACGCCTACCCGCTAACGCTACCGCTGAGCTTCCATTTAAGTTACTGTACACCTGCGATACGTCCCACGTCGATCCGTTATTGCTACCTTCTACAGTAGTTGTGGTGGATGTTGTATATGTGCTGGTGACTGTTGTACTTGTATGTGAAATAGTTGCAGGAACAGCAGCATCTGAGTTAGTGTCATGTGTTGCAGAGGTCCATGTACCTGTGTTGGAAACAGTCGCAGACGTATAGGCGTATGTTAGGGCCATACTAGTGCACGTTTGTCCAACACTGTCTTGAATAGACGACCAACTTGACGCATCCGCACTACGCTTTGCACTAGATCCGGATACTGATCCGCCGAAATCACCACTCCAAGCCGAATGACTTGTACAATTAAACACAAGCCAATATGCTATGTTAGGAGCGTAAGACCAGGAGCAGGAAGTCGATTTAAATCCAGAAGCTGCTCCAGCACCTACAGTGATTGTGCCTAAGGTGGCAACTAAGCTCCCAGGATTTCCGGAGTTGTCAGAA
>Ga0163151_10001322_pt1 | contig 42093 bp, 52 predicted proteins | sample OliLakLV19MP5IB2_FD_145596 | JGI IMG/M metagenome (GOLD analysis project Ga0163151, IMG submission 145596) | Freshwater microbial mat bacterial communities from Lake Vanda, McMurdo Dry Valleys, Antarctica - Oligotrophic Lake LV.19.MP5.IB-2 | ecosystem: Environmental > Aquatic > Freshwater >...
CCTACTCCGACCCCAACCGCCACACCCACGGCGACACCTACTCCGACCCCAACCGCCACACCCACGGCGACACCTACTCCGACCCCAACGCCGACGAACCCCCCAGGCGGATCGTCGGGAACCGGAACGTTAAGCATGCTCGGTGTAGGTAGATAGGGTGGTCGACGAATCGCGCAGCGGGTAAAGCATGAACCACGACTGGTTCCAGCGAATCCGGAAAGTCCTTATCCTTGAGGAGGGTAACCGGCGCTTCGCATACGACGACGGCACCGGGAAGCTATTACATGCGTCTGTGGGAAAACTGACAATTGGCATCGGCCACAACCTCCAAGAAAACGGACTGTCCGAAGCCGCGCGAGATTTCATCCTTCGTGAGGACGTTGAGATTTGCCTGTTTGATGCATACAAAATCTTCGGCCAAGACCGTTTCGACTCCTTTCCAGAGGAGCGCAGAACTGCAGTGATTTCCCTACTTTTTCAACTCGGGCACACGAAATTTATCAAGTTCACTCCGACCATTGCGCTGATGGAGGAAGGCAAGTGGGAGGAAGCGGCAGACCGTCTCGAAAATACTCTCTGGGCTACGCAGCTTCGTAATTTCGGCAGCAAGCGACTGGGCAGAACGCTCACGATGCTTAGAGAATGTCGGTACGACAAAGACTACGGAGTGGAAAAGCTATGAGCGTGAACGGGAGCGATGAAACGTACCTACGAGATCAGCTGGATAGGATTGAGAATTCTACCTCCGAAACTCATACGCTAGTTTCTGGAAAGCTTGATGCGGTCGTCTTGGGACTTGACCGTGTGAGCTTAAGTTTGAAGGTCATCTCTGATCAGCAAACGAACGTCGTGAGGTGGCTGCTTTGGGTTGTTTGCATTATAGCGTTGGGAACAAAACTTTTAGAATTGGCGAAGGGATTCGCGCCTCACCCATGATTAAAAAACTGGAAGCATTTCTAGACGTGTTGCTCGCAGTGCTCCTGGCGGTCTGTTTGTTTTGTACCACCACTGCCCAGGCAGAAAATCTCTGCCGTGCGCCTTATGCTCTGATGCATAAAAGCTTCGATTACCCTGCCTATCAAAAAGAACTCGACGGGGTGGAGAAATACTCAGTTGCAGTCCTGTGGAACACGTTCGGCAACAAAACTGCAAACCTGGCCAAAGAACTCGCTAACCCTCGCGTGACCGGCGTTCAGGTTCACTTGATCAACGGCTCCTGCCTCAAATTTAATCGGTGTGGAAAGTATGAGATTGTCACGGGATCACACGATGACTTTCAGAGAAAAGTTAGAAAGAAGAATCCGACACTTAAAAACCAAATTCAGGTGGCAGCAGCGCAGGCTTCGCTATTTCTTAACGCACACGTGCGGGTGGATCAGAAAAGATTCTTAAGCCCCATTCTAGAGACCAAGCTTCGACGTGAGGACTGGCAAACAGTAGCGGAGTGGATTCGCCCATACTTTCCTGATTGGACGTTTGTATGGAACCCAGAGGGCGCAAAACCTGGATCTCCAGAGCTACCGGCGACCGTATCGGAAGGGCATGGACCGACACCGCAGTTTCTTGATAATCGCTGCATAGCAAATCCCGATGGGTCCTCTCCTCCGGACGGCGACTTCGGAGGGTTCTTTCGTAAGTACGCCGCATGCGAGCTCGCCTGTGGGTGGGTGGCAAACGATAACTGCATCAACAAAACGCAAGTGGGGTTCTTAGATCCTCGCAAGCGTGACTGTCGCGACACCTCGGGCTTCAAGTCAGTTGGTGTCGGTATGCGGCAAGCGCAGGTTCCGGTGCAATCGGCACCAGACTGGGATCTTGATGACGATAAGAGTTTGCTGGGATGTTCGAAGGTCTTTAGCTCCAGTGATGGACCTGGCGGCCTGATCTGGAAGTCCTCGCATGTAGCCGAGTACAATAACGTCGCAGTTCTATTTCCTGCTAGGTTCGGAAAGCTCCAAGCAGTACAGGTCCAGAAGCGCGGTGAGAAAGTGGGTCGAGTTGATTACGCACCGGGCATTGGATTTCCTGATCAAGCGTCTGGCAACAAGCTGCGTCCGATCTTCCGAGCCGATAAGCCAATTGAAAAATATCCCTACAACGTCGCGGTTCGCGGGAGAACAGCAGTCGGCAAAACCGTATGTTGGAAATTAGAAAACCCAAAAGTAAGGAACGACTAATATGACACAACTTTGGTTGCTTTTATCAGGATGGAAAACCATAGCGGCTTGGCTCCTTTTGCAGATTCCAGAACTCACCCAGTATCCCGGATTAGCTGGTGCCATCCAGGACGCGCTGCAGGGCGGAAATCGTCAAGTGTATTTCAATCTAGCCATACAAGTTCTGCTTGCCATTGGTGTAATACACCGAGCGAAAAAGAACGTCGCCGGAGAATAGCTTGAAACAGATTGCTCGATTCATAGTCGCCACTCTTATAGGGGTGGCGATTTCGATCTCAGCGTCCGCTGCCGATAACGTAACCGTTTCGAACGGGCCGAGTTCCAATAACGCCGACTACGTCACAGCGACCGACGACATTGGCGGTGCCGTTCAAGCTCAAAAAGTTAAACTGCTTGATCCCACGGATGGCAGCGCCGCTGGTATCGGTATCGCGAGTAATCCACTGTGGTGCTCGGTCTCTGGCGAATACCACATCCCGATTAATCCGTCCGAGGCGATCGCTTAAGGGCGCGACGCGCTTTGTTCCAGTCGCCTTCGAAACCGATATCCAAGCATTCGAACAAAACATCTGTCGAAAGGGTATCGGTGATTCCCTTGAGGGCGTTAGAAAGCTGCGTCCGCGAAGTCTGAATATTTCGCCGAATCAGTTCACGCTCCAACTCCCCTAGCCCAACCGTTTTTTTAGCCGCGTTCAGCTTGCCGGAAGCCATCTCTACTATAACGGACACTGCCGATTTCTCATCTTTCATGCCGCTAACTTAGCCATATTCTTAGACCTTTATCAATAACCGATTTCGCTCAACGAATTGTTGCATCTATCCGTTAGAGATTATACTCTTACACGGAAACGATAAACGAAAACGAGTAGGGGATGGCGATGAATATTAGGTTTTGCCTCTTAATGAGGCTGGTTGAATTTCGGCGGGGCATGCGAAAGCAGCCCTTCGAAACTCCCGAGTGGGTTCCTGTAGTGCTCGCACTGCAGGATCTAATCGAGAGCTTGGATAGGTTAACTCTACAAATGGAGAAAGGTTATGAATCGACAACTAGAGCATGGGTTCGACAAGGTGGTGGGGTATGTAGGGATGCTGGCGATTTGCGGTCTCTGCGCGGTGTATCTGACGGGATGTTTCGGTCCTGCGGGCTATGAGATCGGCGGCAAACTCTGGGCAGCTCGAATCGACGAGAAGCAAGAGTCGAGCGCCACAGTTCAGGCGCAGACAAAGCCGTTCAAATGTCATTTTGTTACGGGCCCTGAATGTCAGACGGAGGCGAAGGGCTCATGAAATGGCTGAAGGATTGGTCAAAGTGGTGGGTAGATCGAGTCGTGTGCGCATGTGTTCTCGACTTGATTCTGCTCGGTGTGTTTGGAGCCTATAACGTTTGGGAGTACGGAAGATTCCCGTTCTAGTCCGGAGCCCCTCGAAAGAGGGGCCCTTCTGTAACTAATTGAGGCACAGAGGCAAGATTGATGCCGGAAATACTTTTTCCAGGGCCGCACTGAACCCTGAAGATCAGCACCGCACCCGCCTATTCCGCCCACCACGACGCAAATATTTTTGTTGATCGAGAAAACTTTTCAGGCAAGTTTACGAGCCCCGCTTGGGTTCTTTTATTAAAAGTGAGGATGTATGAAGAAAATGTCGCCCTGGTCCGTGATCACAAAATCACTCGCAGGTAACCCGGAAAATACACAACGTCGCTATGCAACGCTACTTCGGCAGTTTTGCAAACATCTCGGCGGGGAACCGGAAACTCCGCGAGGGCAGGTGCTCCTCATGGCCGCAGTCTTAGAAGACGTTCTCGACTTTCTCGCAGAGATGCGCAAGCGCCCAGGGCAATTCGGCAAGGGCACGGCAGACGAAACAATTAGAAACACCTTCGGCGCGCTGCGCGGTATCTACCGTCGATTACTCGCGGCCGGCTTAGTAAAAATCAATCCGTTTGACCTAGCAAAGGGCGCACTTTCATGGCGCCAGCGGACGCAGGTACGACCCACACAAATAATTCCATTCGATAAAGTATGGGAGCTCCTCGATCTACCAGCCGGAAACACCTCGTGCGGAATCCGCGACCGAGCGCTTCTTTCGTTAATGCTCGGTGGAGGGCTTCGCCGATCGGAGGCGCGCAATGTCCGTCTGCAGGACGTGATGGTTTCCTCAGCGGAAACGCTCTACATAAACATTCCCGAGACAAAAGCCGGCAGAGGGAGACAGCAGCCCCTCGCGCCGTGGTCTGCAGCACGGTTCAGCGCTCTGGTGTGCCAGCGACGTGACGAGGGTGCGCAGTCGAATGACTTCCTGTTCGTGTTTTACTACGCCACCGGTAAGGTCCGTGGCCAGATCTCAGAATCAACTGGCTACCGGACGTTCCGGGATTACTGCGCACAGCTAGGCATAAAGGCCGCGCCTCACGCAGCACGGGCGACCGCTGCCTCGATGCTTCATAAGCAAGGCTACAACGAGCGGCAGATTGCAGATTTTCTTGGACACGCGTCGCTCCGCATGGTTCCGACATACATTAAGCTTGCGAGGGGAGTTGAAGAAAACGCAGGAAAAACGCTTGAATTCCCACGTGCGGCGAACGGCTAGAAATAATCGGTTGCAATTAGCAACGTCATACGCTAGACGTGGTGGACCTACCTGTTATCGAGCAAATCAAGTTAATTTCTTTTCCTAGTCGGATCAGATAATTGACTGATAAGTAGGCGTTATCGTTCAGATTGTTCATTGAGCCATTTCGCTTCTTAGATTCGCTACACGAAAGCCGGTAGGTGGACCTCACCCCGGCTTTTTTGCGTTTCTTAGGTAGGCACGCAGGGAAGTAGAAAACAAAAGGCCACCCTCACGGGGCAGCCTTTCGGGGTGAGACTTTTGATTGGGAGATCAAATGTACTCACCGCTGCCGGTGAACTCGCCCGCGAAGGCCAGCTCACCAACTCGCTCACGCTACTCGGAAAGTCAGACACTCGTCCACACGACTGCAGAACAAAAAATAATCGATTATCGGCAGCGGAATTTTCCGCACCACGATCTTAGGCACGCGCGCATGGCGCGATGCATGAATCGCATTTGCGTCTGGGTTCTCCTTTTCGGTTCTTGGTATTTCCTCACGCACTTAGCCATCTGGGCTTGGCGCGGCTTTGCAATCAGGGGGTAATCATGAACGAAGCACTCAAACAAACATTCGCCATCGCTACCGCTGACGTCGTGCCGGCTGAAACTCCCGGCAATCTTGCGATAGCAGACTTCGAATCAATTCCGGTCGACAAAATCCTTCGGAACGTCTCCACGGTTCAAGCCTTGATGGGCAAGGTAATGAAACTGGGGGTTCATTTCGGACCGATAGAAGGATGCGGAGATAAGTACGCGCTCAAGAAACCCGGCGCAGAAAAGCTATGCATGACCTTTCGGCTAATTCCCCGTTACGAAATCAAGAAGACTGATCTCGGTAATGGCCACAGAGAAATCGAAGTTATCACGCGCCTCGAAGATCCGCTCGGTCGCGTAATGGGCATGGGGGTCGGGTCCTGTTCAACGATGGAGTCGAAGTATCGCTGGCGAAAAGGAGATCCTGTGTCGACCGGCAAGTCACTGCCTCGCGGGTATTGGGATTTGAAGAAGTCGACGAAAAAGGACGACCAGATGCAAGCAGTCAAGCTGCTCGGGGGTCGCGGCTTCGTAGCGATGAAGGGCGCGGTAGGCCAGTGGGTTATCGGCAAGCTACCTGAAACGAAGGTCGAGCATCCCGACATAGCCGACACTTGGAACACGGTCCTTAAGCAGGGGAAAAAGCGATCGCACGTAGACGCCACTATCACCACCCTTGCCGTTGGCGACATGTTCGAGCAGGACGTGGGCGACGACGATAGCGACGAGAATACAATTGACGTGACCGACGAATCGAAAGCCGCAGCCAGCGCGCCCAAGCCTGAACCTGCAGCGCAATCCGGTCACACCTTCACTTACGACCTGAGTCGCTTCGACGATAAGAAAAAAGCGAACTATCGAATATACATGACCAAGGAGAAGGCGAAAGAAGTCTCTCCGAACGTTTGGGAATGCGGAGAGCGAATCGCATCACTCGATAGTTACCTAATGGGGTCTCGCGCAACACCGATGTGCACAAACTGCGGCACGGTTCCGGTGGATGCGCAGAACGGCCAAGACACCTGCAACGCCTGCCTGGAGAAAATGTAATGGCACCAAAAGTAGCAAAGAAAAAAACAATTCTGGATGAGGTCTATCGCACTGCGCAGGACGTTAAGGACGTGTTCCTAATGGCGCGCGAGGAGGTCGATCAAACGGGTCAGGTATCGCCGGAGGTACAAGAAGCGATTAACTCCGTATGCCTCGATCGCAACGCGGTGGCTACGGATCTCGGGGACTGGTACATGCGCACCGAATGCGAGCTAGAGGGACTCGAGGCGCAGTACAAACCGATCATGGATCGAATCCGCGCGGACCTGGCTGAGCTTGGAAAACGTCTTGAATTCATCAAGTGGTGCGTGAAGCAGGTCCTGCCGCCGGCACCCGACTCACAGCTCGCGAACGACCGAGCTTATATTTATTACAGAACGTCGAAGGTCATCGTTATCGAGGACGAGGCAGCTATCCCGCTCGAATTCAAAGAGGTGATCACGGTTCCAAAGAAAGCCGACATCAAGACCTGCATTGAGTCCGGTGGCCAAGTTCCGGGCGCACGTCAGGATACGAATTATTCACCGCAGATTAAGCCTGGCGGCGTGAAAGCAATCCGCGCTGCACAGAACCGAATGAAGAAGGTCATGGCGGGGAGGGAATCCGATGCCGATTAAACCTTGCTCGTGCGGAAGCTTCATCGACTTCGTTCGCCTCAAAACCGGCAAGCACATGCCTGTTGAAACGGACTATCACCAGTATGACGAGAGCGAACTGCCAAATTTAACCAAGCACTAATGGAGCTTGATACACAATGAAAAGCTGGCAATTAGCGCTTATCCGTCGCGAGCTTGGCGCTTCGAAAATTACTCAGGGCAACGAGGTTCATTATCTCGTGACACTGGTCAATCAATTCCGCGTACCGGAATCACACCTCGAGGAGCCGCATGCCCTTTTAGCAGAGATGCGTAACCTCGTAACCAAGGAAATCGCCCGCCGGTGGAGCGCCGTTAATCGAATTTTAGAGGCGCAATCCCGCGCCGATTATGAAGAGCAAAAAAGGAAGGTGACGGATGACGTTGCATGAAGAGGAAAGCGACAAATCGAACATAACCAAGGGGTACGACTCAAAGAGTTTCTTTGGGAAACCCAAGGGCGCTCGCAAAACGCGAACCCGGAAGGACACGGAGGAGTACGTCTCGAAGTCGAGTATCGACAGCCCACCGCAAAGTGACGACGACAAGAAGGACCAGAAGGAGATGTTCGAGCCATCTCTCGAGGACGCATTCAACGCCGAGCAGCAGCAAGCCGATCGGATGTTCAACGTAGAACTTGTTTTGGTTCTCAAACCCAAAAACGGAAAGGCGGTCAAGATTCCCGTTCTTAATGGTGACTGGAGAGCTTCGCTTGTCCCGGAAGCCTTGAAGCTCGCGTGGGATGCGAGACGGTTGAAGGGTGTTTTGAAGGCGGTTTTAGACGTTCCAGAAGTGAAATGATTTTTGACGGTGAAGAAGCCTTCCCAAATTCGGTGGTGCACTACATTGAGTTCCCGAGCTTTCCGCTGCGGGAAATGTTCGCGTACCTCCGAGAGAAGGAAGAGCTTCTTCAGCGTGTTTTGAAGAACGAGCCGAAGGGAACATTTGTGTACGCGGTAACTGCGATCAAGCTCGAAGAAATTGAGGGTCAACTCATCTTCATGGTCTCGAATTGTTCACGCGCCGAGCATCGCCGGCGGGGCACCAAGGCATTAATTCAGGCCGCCCGCATGAAACGGGTGAGTGTTCAGTTTGCAAAGAAGCTAGCAGAAAGGCGGTGGGCGGCGAAATGAACAGCAACACGAAGCTGAAATACGTAAAGCTTGACTGCGACTTTTTCGGCAAAGCTAAGCAGAAGGCGCTCCTTGTCGATCACGGCGCGGAGGCGATTCTTTATCTGCTTCGCATCTATGCCCTACTAGCGGCGACATCGACCGGAAAGATTACGATAAGCGCTGCGCTCGGATGCGCCTTTGATATTGGAGTGGGACGAGAGCAGGCTAAAGCCCTACTTACCATTTTCACTACGCCTGACTCGCGAAACCCAGAGGAAGGTACTCTATTAGAACTGCGTGATGAGGTTGTATTCCTCTCCCGGATAATAGAAGACCAGACTGAGGTTTCTACTAAACGTGAAAGAGACGCGGAACGGTTGCGACAAGTTCGCGACAAAGACGCGACATCGGTGCGACAAACCGAGCGAAAGAGGGGCGAAAATATAGCTACCCCTTATAATTATAATTATAGTTCTTCTTTAAGTTCTAATTCTGGGAAAGGGGGACCGGGGGAAAACCAAACCGCCGCCGCAAGCCCGAACGAGGCCGACGCTGCGCCGAACTCGACGGGTCCTGCCGCTAAGGCGGACCGCCCCGCCGAAGCGAACCGAGCCGAACGTGGCGCCTCAAAACCCGAACCCGAGACCGACGACGAAAGGTGGCTCCGCGTAGCGCAAACCTATCTCGATGAACCCAACGGCCAAGACTGGACGCGCACCAACGCGCACATGAATTCTGGAAAACGACCGTTGAAGAAATTCCCGAAATTGTTTTTTACCGGCACCGAGCTTTCTCGAGTGCTGCGCGACTTCCGAGAGTCACAAATTCCCGACCGGCTTATTCGAAAAGGCTTTGAATTGCTCGAGTCGCAGGTCACCACTCAAAAGGATCGAGGGATGCCCGACAACTCGCACGCAGTAAGCCTGCAGGGCTGGATTAAGGGCGCGCTTTTAAAGGAGTTGGATCAGGAAGAACGACTAAAACGCACAAGGAGCATGAATGAGACAGCAGGGATTCGGTCCTAGAACCGTGGACCTCGATGATATTCTCCCCGGTTATAGAAAAATTGGAGAAGCCCCAGGCTTGAGCGACATATACGCACAGGGCAACTCGGTCGAGGAAGAGCGCGGTCGGGAGTACAAAGCAAAGGACCAATACGGGAACGTTTATCTGATCATGAACCCGGCAGTCTGGCCCGTTGTCATTGTGAATGGCATGACGGTTGGAAAGCGTCCGAAGCCGCGCTTGATGTTCAACTCTTCCGCTGCGCTCGAGGAGGCCAAGAAACCGAGGTCGGCACCATTAGCGTTACCGGGTATCCCCACAACCAGCGCACTGCCTACGAACCCAGAGCTTAATTTCGGATTTCTCGGATGAACGTTCGAGAGTTTCTCATAGCCGAAGGTATCGATGAACGCACAGTTGATCGGTTTCTCGTGTGGCACCTGAAGAATCCGATTGTCTGGAAAATGTTTGAACGCAAGGCGCTCGACCTAATTGCGAAAGGAAAGACACACTGGGGGTCTAAGTGCATTTGCGAAATCATTCGCTTCGAGCGCGCCGAGATAGAGGGCGGACAGTTCGACGACTACGGGGTGAACAACAATCACACGATGTGCTACGCGAGAGTTTTCGAGTTTGCGCATCGAGATTATATCGGATTTTTTGAAAAGCGCGAAGCGGGCGGTTTACGGAGAATAGCATGAGACTTCATTGGTCCGTTTGGATTGCTCTTGGAATGGTATTGTCGCTTCTGGAGGGAGGGCAATGAGCTGGTTTTCTAAACTCTTCGGCGGTGAAGACAAGACGGTTCAATGCGGCTGGAAGCTTGTCCGTCTCTATCGCATGCCGAAAGACGACCCATATTTTCCTGTGTGCGAGTTTGACGATGGAGCCACGACAGAAGGCTCAGCGCAACAGAAAGCACTCATTTCTGCCGATCGCCTTGCACAGCATTTTCGCGACATGATCGATGAGCAAGACCGGATCGCGGGCCGACCGTTGAACGGAACGCTCGCACGCTTTTACAAAGCCATGCATGGCACATTCGTGGGGTTATTCTACGAATGACCAGAAAAGTCTTGGAGGCAACAGCGGAAATCGCCGCAGACCCAGTCGCCATGAAGCGCTTCGTTGCTTCGGAGCTACGCGAGCTAATTCGCGATCTGAATTCACTTCTAGATGTCGCCAGCAATCTTGGTCTGAGCCCAGAGCTGCAGCAATTTAACGTTAGCAATGGCGCGCTATCGCACACGACCCAGTTCCAAATCAGAGTCCTGGAAATTCAGGAGATCGAGTGAAGGTTTATCGCATCGGCGACGAGGCTTACGACTTAGAGCAGATTGTGCGGTTTACGCGGTTGGAGGCAGTGATTGAATTGGAACTAGCATGCGGCGGGCTGTTCATTCTGAAGTTCCCGAGTGTCACGGACGCGGTCGGCAATTTTAAAGCGATGATGGGAGTGGTCGAGGCTAATTACTTAGGGCCACAAGAGTTTAAGGCCGGCGAGGTCAATTAACGTGATATACAATATGGGGATTGTGTACTCACCGAAATGGAAGCCCTTCAAAGAGCGACTCACGGCTTCAGAGCTCCGCGCTCAATACATAGCTAACTCGCATTGCCTCGTGAGCGTCGTTCACGGCGAACACCATCCGAAACTTCTACACATCGAATTTCACGGCGAGCTCGCAAAAATTCCGTCGCTCAAAAACTCAAAACTTCCTGGGATGAATTTCGTTAACCCGGACGTCACGGCGCGCCTCAAGGCGATGGACGAACTTTTCAACCGTGAAATCCATGAAGCCGGCTACGAAAACTGGTCCTTTGGCATTGAGCACATTCACGTAACGGCGATTTTTTCGGATCGGGACCGGGCTGTGAACGAAGATAACCTGATGTCGGCAATAAAGGACTGGCTAGAACCGTCAACAAAACCCGTCGGAAAGAGCCGTTCGAATCGCGGATGGGGAGTCGGTGTCGTCCAAGATGATTACTATGCCCACGGTTATCCGGTCGTCGGCGAAATGCTCGGGCTTCATCCGACACACACAACAATAATTATTCGGCCACTAAGTGCTATGCGCGAGGCGCTTTGTAACTTCGTGGCTCAGGCATCATTGGTATAGGAGGAAAGGTGCAATTCAGTAGCGCATTTGAAGCAAAGATTTTGAAATTATTCCCGCGTGCAAAGGGGCTGCACTACAAAGTGCAAATGGGGAAGCTTGATGTTGGAGAGCACATTGAGAATTTCATTACCGAGGTCACAGAAGAGCAATTTGCCGGAATGTTCAAACTGCAGCCGCACCAGGCGCAGGACCAATTTCCGGCGTACCTCGAAGAACTGAGTGAGCTTCGAAGTATGTATGAAAACGAAGTCGCTACGGCGTAATTTTTGGGAAAGGGCGAGTTGTAAAATATCAGGTTTTCAGGTGGGTTTTACTGGACAAACTCCAGAACCTTTTGTTCATGAGCCTTTATCGTGAACCCTGTTTTCACCTTAAATGAACTCTGCCCTTCCCACCTTTTTAAATGAAATGAGAAGTCGTCGTGAACAGGTGCGGCGAGCCAAGGTGAACACTGATCGCTGGCTTCAACAGCGCAATAAGCCTGAAGACGATCAGTGGTAGTATTTGCCTTCAACAAATATTTGTCGAAAAGCAGTCTCTACATCTTGATTCGTCATTCCAAGGTAAATGGGAAAGCAGACGAACAAACCAAAGCCAGCGATCAATAGCATTATCCAAGCTGTAAACGTCACCGTTGCCGCTGTTAGTAATACGTTCAAATGACAGAACCACAAGAAGCTGAAAAATTAGTAATTTCACGCCAGCGAGTCACCGATCATGGTGAGGTGTACACTAGCAAGCGTGAAGTTAATGCAATGCTTGATCTTGTAGCTCAAGAGACCGAAAGAATTGATTCTCGCTTTCTTGAACCTGCCTGCGGAACAGGAAACTTTTTATCTGAGATCTTACAAAGAAAGCTCAACATTGTTAAATCTCGCTACAGCAAAAGCCAGCTAGAATTTGAACGCTATGCGATTTTAGCAATCTCAAGCATCTACGGCATTGATATCTTAGAAGACAATGTTCAGCAGTGTCGTTCACGCATGCTTGAGATCTTTAGAACTGAATACGAAGGTGTTTACAAGCAAAACACTAACCCCGATTGTTTGAGGTCTGCGAAGTTTATTTTAGATCGTAACATTGAATGGGGTGATGCTCTAACGCTGATGACGGTATCAGCAAAGCCACAGCCGATAGTCTTCTCAGAATGGTCAGCAGTTAATGGGAGTATGCTTAAGCGAAGAGATTTTTCATTTAAAAATCTTATCGCACACGAAAGTATGCGAGATCTGCCACTCTTCTCAGATCTTGGTGATGATGTTTTTATCCCCACTCCACTAAAAGAGTTTCCGCTTGTTCATTTTTTAAAGGTTGCAGATGGAGATAAGCAATAACTACAATCCAGATGTATTGACCTGCCTTGCTAATCTCAGCAATGACGAGGTTTTTACGCCGCCTGCGCTGGTGAATCAGATCTTGGATCTATTACCAAGCGAAATCTGGAAAGATAAGAACGCAACTTTTCTTGATCCAGCATGTAAATCAGGTGTCTTTCTTAGAGAGATTGCGAGAAGGTTGAGTGAGGGTTTGAAATCTTCAATCCCAAATTTACAAAAGCGACTTAACCACATCTACCAGAAACAATTATTCGGTCTGCCGATTACTGAATTGACTGCACTACTTTCAAGAAGATCAGTCTATTGCTCAAAGATAGCGAATGGAAAGTATTCAGTCTGTGAAACTTTCAGCGACAATCAAGGCAATTTAAAATTTGAAAGAGTTGAACACGATTGGAAATCTGGTCGTTGTTCATTCTGTGGCGCTAATCAAGACGAGTATGACCGAGGCGAAGAACTAGAAACTCACGCTTACAAGTTTATTCATACCGATCAACCTGAGGAGATATTTAATATGAAATTTGACGTGATTATTGGTAATCCGCCTTATCAGATTGATGCCGACGAAGCTGGGGCGAATATCGTCCCGATTTATAACAAGTTTGTCACGCAAGCAAAGGCGCTAAATCCGAAGTATATGACGATGATTATTCCCTCGCGTTGGATGGCAGGTGGTAAATGGCTTGATGAGTTTCGAGCCGAGATGCTTCGAGACAAAAGCATTCGAGTTCTTATCGATTACCCAAATGCAGCGGAAGCGTTTCCAGGTGTTGATATCAAAGGCGGTGTCTGCGTGTTCCTGTGGAATCGGAATGAGAAAGGAATGTGCGCAGTTACAACCAAACGCGGGGACACGGTTGTTGGACCGATAGAGCGTCATCTCGATGAGTTCGATGTTTTTGTGCGCGACAGCAGGGCGTTGGATATTTTATACAAAGTTTCAAAGCAATCCGAAAAATCTCTTACATCTCTCGTTTCTCCTCGAGACCCATTCGGGTCAGAACTTTCATCCAACTTTACAAACTATCACGCGAAGAAACAGGCGGGCGATCTTTGGCTCTTTCTCAATCAAGCGGAGAAAAGAGGTGAAACCTGGATCAACCCAAGTATCGTCACGAAGAATCATCACCTGATCGATACATGGAAGGTTCTTATGCCTAAAGCTGGTCCTGGAAATAGCGGTGGTCACGTTATTCCCGATATGGTTTTATCGAAGCCGTTGATTGCGAAACCTGGATCGGTTTGCACACTGTCTTATCTTGTGGTTGGACCACTAAAGTCCGAGAAGGAATGTGAGAGTGTAGCGTCGTATTTGCGAACACGCTTCGTTCGTTTCCTAGTTTCGCTTCGCAAAACCAGCCAAGATGCACCACGCGGTGTATATACGTGGGTTCCAAGTCAATCCTGGAACCACAAGTGGGTGGATGACGCCCTCTACGTGAAATACGGTATCACCAAAAAGGAAATAGCATTCATCGAATCCATGGTTCGCCCAATGGAGCCGACCCATGACTAAGAAGAAGGTGGATCAAAAGCCAGCTAAAAAACAAAAGGCTTTAGCGCCCCGCAAATTATCTGCGCCCACCGAAGCTACTTTATTCAAGCATGTATCTGCGATCATTGAGAAACGTAAACATCAAGCTTATGCACATGTTAATCAAGAAATAACTCTGATGTTTTGGGAGGTCGGTGGTTACATTAACAAATCGCCGTAAATCCCCTAGCTTTAGCTATGGGGATATAAGGCGTCAAAATAACTATAGACATATACAAACATGCCCTATATAGATGGGGAGAAACGTATGGGACGAATAACTGCCGCGCTTTTGAGTGTCGCTTTAGCATCGACAGCTTGCGCTCAAGAGATCTACCAGTGCACCAGTTGCGTGCTCGTGCAACCGACTGCAACTAAATCGCCAACTCCCACATCCACCTCAACATTTACCGCAACTCCTAGTGCAACTCCAACAAGGACTTTAACGCCGTCACCGACCGCTACGAACACTGCGACTGCGATTCCTCCGACCAATACTCCGACAGCGGCACCGACCATCCAGGTGATTAACTTCGAGGAGGACACCCAGGTAATTTTCCCTTCTCCGTTCATGGGACTTCAGACTACTCGCGCAACAAAGAGCCAGGTATCGAACCCGCGAAATATTCCATTCAGTCTGGCAACCTTTAGAACGTGCATGCACCAGCTCAATACCGCTCCTGGGGTGTTTAACTGGTCCGAGTTTGATCAGTTCCTCGCACTGGCGCACGCTGATGGGCAGAAGGTCCAGCTCGGGGTTATTGCCTATGATCCGTATGACTGCGGGGGATGGCTTAGGAACTATGTCCCGAGCACCCTGGCGTTTTGTGAGTTCGAGAATCCTGGCCGAAGTTATTATGTGGCCGATTGGAATTCTCCAACGACGCTCGCGCGGCACCGAGAGTTCGTGCAAGCGTTTGCTGCCAAATACAACAACGATCCGCGAGTAGAGTCGATCGATTTGCGATCGGTAGGTGATTATGGCGAGTGGCACCACTCCTGCCTGAGAGTCAAAGCAACCGGTGTAGCGTTACCTATGCCGACGGAAGCCACACGACGGCAGGTAATCAAGGATTATCACGACTTTTTCACGAACAAACACTTATTTCACATCATCGATGACCGGGTGTCGCGGGTGGAGTCGCTCGCACGAGGCGCCGGCCGCAGAGAGGATTGTCTGGGCGGTTCGCAGCATGAAGGGCCGGGCAAGCTCTACGACCAATGGCTGCACGATCCCGATATGACCGAGCAATGGAAGACCGCACGTATCGACGAGGAGCCGTGCAGTGCCCTGATTTCTGGAGATGTCTGCAGCAAGGCGAATCTGGCTCTAGGTCGGCATGCTTCAACGATTAACACGCGCGGTGGACTATCGGCGACGGATACTCAGTGGGCGTGCGCTCAAGACCTTCTCAGAAAGATGGGGTACCGCTTTGTTATTCGGAGGGCCGAGGTTGGTGCAGGAACCACCTTCATACTGACGAATGTCGGTGTCGCTCCAAACTATCATCCGCTCGTGCTCAGCTTCGCCGGCCAGAACATAACGATTACCGAGAAAGTATTGCCGGGACAAATTGTTGCTCGGACGTTTTCGGCGACAAGCGGAACGCTAACAGCCAGCATGCTCGGACTTCCGGTCCGCACCGCAAACAAGGAATGGAGTAACGGCCTAGTAGTGAACTGATCGTCAGTTGCAGGGAGAACTAAAAAAGAATGCCCGGTAAGCTCGGCCATACGTGTCCCGAACCACGGTGCGCCGAGATAGCACCGGACGGACAGAGGTATTGCGAGAAACACCAACCGCTCTACCCAACACATAGACTTGATCAACGTGCGCAAGAGCGCCTTACCTTCTATCAATCGAAAGCGTGGAAGAACCTAAGAATGCACGTGCTTAGTCGTCAACCGATATGCAACCGCTGCAAGCGTGAGGCGGCTCGAGTCGTACATCACATTAAGGCTGCGCGCGATTACCCAGAGCTGCGGTTCGTGGTTGATAATCTCGAAGCGCTGTGCGATGGGTGTCACAATAAAGAAAGTCAGAGGGAGAGGACCTATGGAAGCAAACCAAACCAATAAGGACCGGGGAGGGGGGTCTAAAAACCTACAGGTTGGCCCGTGGATACCGCGCTTTTGGCCATTAAACTCCCGCGGAGGGTTTAGAAATCGAAATTTTTGACGCAAGGGGCGTGTAGCGACCGCTCCGCGCCGGTACTCTGTTGTCATGGGGAGACGTGGACCGCCAAAAAAACCGACCGAATTGAAGCTTCTGCAGGGATGTCCAGGGGGGAAGCATAAACTGAGCAAGGTCGAACCCATGCCGCCGAAGGTTCGAAAGGCAAAAGCTAAGTTCCGTCTCGGAACGCGTGGTCGAAAGCTGTGGCGCGACCTTTCCCAGCAACTCGAAGCGACCGGCATTCTGACCACCCTCGACCTTCATGCGCTTTCGCGTCTCTGCTATCTCGTTCAGGAGTGGGAAACGCTGCTTGCGTACATCGAAGAGCACGGGCGAAGCTACGAGATTTACTTCGAACAAACCGAACAAGAAATAAAGGCGGGTTCTGCTCAAAGGCTGAAGAAGATTTGCCAACGCCCCGAAGTGATTCTGATGAATCAGCTCGGAAAAGAGATCAACAGACTTGAGCAACAATTCGGCTTGACTCCTTCCACTCGTGCAAGTTTTGGAATCACGCATGCGCTGCCCGGCGTCAAGAAGGACGAGACGGACGACAAACTTTTCGGTTGATCTGTGTTGTGGGATGGAGACCCGAAACATTGGGGTAAGGGGCATTACCGTGACGTACCAATTTCTCGGTTCGTTAAGCTGTGCCGCGAAAGACAGCAGCGTGATTTGCAGCGGTGGATAGACCGCGACCCGAGTTTCCCTTTCTACTTCGACATGGAAGCCGCCGACAGGGCGGTCTGGTTCATTTCACAGCTTCGACACACTGACGGCGACTTCGCCGGCCAGCCTTTTATCCTTTCTGACTGGCAGGAGTGGGACATCGTTCGTCCGCTCTTCGGCTGGAAATGCATGGACGGCACGCGTCGCTTCCGAAAGGCATACAACGAAATATCGCGCGGGAACGGCAAATCGATGCTCGTCGCTGCCATCGGTACGTACATGTTCATTGCGGACAAGGAGTACGGCGCACAGGTTTACACGGCTGCGACGAAAGAAGAGCAAGCAAAGATCGTCTGGGGCATGGCGCGAAAGAGCATGGAGCTATCGCCTACCCTCCGATCGAAGTTTACCGGTTTCAAAAATAGCCTTTACAATGATCGCCTTGGCTCAATTTTCCGGCCGCTTGGACGTGACTCTAAAACGCAGGACGGCTTTCGCGTTCACTGCGGAATCATCGACGAGTACCACGCGCACGACACTGAAGCGATGCTCGAGGTGCTGTCGTCCGGATCGGTCAAATGCCGCCAGCCACTGATCTTAATTATTACCACGGCCGGCTTCAACGTATCGGGTCCTTGCAAAAAGGAGAGCGACTACGCGACGCGCCTCCTCGAGGGAGCTGTTCAGAACGAGCGCTACTTCACTTTCGTTGCAACGGTCGATGACCCGGAGAAATGGGAAGACGAAGCCGAGTGGTATAAGGCTAATCCTAATTTGGGGATCAGCGTTTACCTCGATACGTTCCGCACCGAGTTCGAGGAAGCCACGCAAAAACCGAGCAAGCGTGCGTACTTCAAAACGAAGAACCTCAACATTTGGACCAACGAATCCACTAAATGGATCCCGATTTCGCGCTACTCTGAGTGCGACGGCGAGGTTGACTGGGAGAAATTTCGCGGCCGGCGCTGCTTTGCGGGGTTAGACCTTGGCATAACTCGCGACATTTCGGCCTTCGTGATGGCGTTTCTCGGCGATGAAAAGCCCGAACCGTATGTGTATTTGAAAGCGATGTACTGGATCGCTAAGGACGGAATGATGGAGCGCTACAAAACGGATGGCGTTCATTATCCGCAGTGGGAAGAGGAAGGCTGGATTACAGCCACGCCTGGAGAAACCACGCGCTACGACATCATCCGTAAGGACATCGGTGACCTTTCCGAGCTGTACGATATCAAAGAAATCGCAATCGACCGCGCCCACGCACACCAGCTCATGCAAGAACTAGCCGACGACGGTTTCGATATTGTGAAACACCCACAAACGATGATGGCGATGGCATTTCCCTGCAGGTCGTTCGAAGAGCTCATTTACTCCAAGCGTCTACGTCACGGCAACGACCCAGTGCTACGATGGATGGCGAGCCATGCCGTTGTTGTAACCGACGGAAATGGAAACATGAAGCTCATGAAGGATAAATCGCCGGACCGAATCGATGGTGTGGTCTCCGCTGTAATGGGAATCGGCCGTCTACTGATTGCTCCGGACCCTCGCAGCGTTTACGAAGTGAGACCACTCAGAGCGTTCTAACGTATTGGAGCGCTCGGGGTCGTCTGTAACAATGCCGCATATGAAGTTGATCAACCAAATCATGCGAAACGTTTTTAGACGTGCGAGCCATACTGAGAGCGGTGTTGTTTGGGGTCCCGTCCGAAATTCAGCTTCAGGGCGGGTAGTTAACGACAAGGAAGCGCTGAAAGTATCTGCAGTTTTCGCCTGCATTCGAATCCTAAGTCAAAGTATCGCCTCGCTCCCGCTGATTCTATACAAGCGCACCGAGGAGGGCGGGAAACAGCGCAGCGTCGAAAACCCGCTTTACTGGGTACTGCACGACCAACCGAATCAAATACAAAGCAGCTTTGATTTTTTTGAGTATGTGGTCGGCTCTCTTTGCCTGCGTGGCAATTCTTATGTGCAGAGAATACTCAACGGTGCCGGTCAGGTTTCCGAGCTTTGGCCACTCCCCACCGAGGCGGTCACGGTCAAAATAACGCCGACTGGGGAGAAGTATTATGTCTATTCTCGAAACGGCGTGCAGAAAGTCTTTGGTGCCGACGAAATAATTCACTTCAAAGGATTATCCTCAGACGGGCTCGTAGGCTTATCTCCTATCGACTCAGCGCGGGAGAGTATTGGGGTGGCTCTAGCTACCGAGGAACACAGCGCGCGCTTCTTCTCCGAAGGTGTCTCTCCGACGGGTGTTCTTGAGCATCCTGGGGTTTTGACGGACGCCGCAGCAAAGCGAATCCGAGACTCGTTCCAAGAGCGGTACGCCGGCAGCGGTAATTCCGGCAAGACCATGCTACTTGAAGAGAACATGAAGTGGCACCAGGTCGGATTAACTAATGAGCAAAGCCAATTCCTCGAGACGCGAAAGTTCCAAACCACCGAAATAGCCCGTTGGTTCGGCGTCCCTCCGCACATGATTGGAGACCTGGAACGCGCGACCTTCAGCAACATAGAACATCAGGCGCTTGAATTTGTTACGTTCTCGCTGCGCCCGTGGCTCGTTCGTATCGAGAGAACCTTGATAAATGCTCTCTTCACCGCCGAAGATCGCAGGAAGTATGTGCTTGAATTCCTCGTCGACGCGCTTTTGCGAGGGGATATAAAAACCCGATACGAGGCTTACCAGATCGCGCGCAACAATGGCTGGCTCAACGTTGATGAGATTCGCCAGAAAGAGAACATGAATCCTCTGCCGGATCAAATCGGGCAGAAATACCTTCAACAGCTCAATATGACCGAGCTGGGTAAGGAACCCGATCCAGCAAAAGAAGGAACGCCAGCAAAAACTCGGGCGAAGAAAGACCCGGAAGAGGTGGATCGCGCGTTTCGCGGACTTCTTAGTGAGAGTCTACCGCGTTATGTGCGTCGGGCCCGCAAAGACTCGGCGCCGGCGCTATTCGAGCATGTGAACGAAACCGTTCAGGGAATTGTTCGGTGCTTCTTCACTTCAAAGGGGAGGGAGGACGCTGATGTGCTCGCCCTTCGCGTGACAAACGGCTTCGTCGATGAGTGGATCGGCCAACGCGATGCAAGCGGCTCGGAAGAAACGGAGGAACAGGAGACTCTAAGGAGAGTTGAGCGGCTAATGGAGCTTTGCGGTAAGGAGATCACCATTGAAAACTGAAATTCGTCACTTCCCTATAGAAGAATTGCGAGTCGAAGAGGTCGAAGGTAAGCGAGTTATCGCCGGATATGCCGCCGTTTTCAATAAACTGTCGGTGGATTTAGGCGGTTTCGTTGAAAGAATCTCCAAGGGTGCTTTTCAAGAAAGCATCAAATCTGCCGATGTTCGGGCCCTTTGGAGCCACAATATCGACATGCCTCTCGGCCGGACCGCGAACAAAACCCTTACATTAACCGAGGATGAGCACGGACTTCTCTTCAAACTTGAGCTGCCGGACACCAACGTCGGTCGTGATGCGTTCACTTCTATCAAACGTGGGGACGTTAGCGGCATGAGCTTTGGTTTCAGAGTACCTGCCGGCGGTTCTGTTTGGGAGCGAGGCAAGGAATCTGGACCGCACACCAGAACGCTCTTGAAAATCGATTTACTTGAGGTGTCTCCCACCGCTTTCCCTGCCTATCCCGGAACGGAAGTCAGCACGCGCGACGCACGAAGCGTCTTGCAAGAAGCGGAAGAGCTCTGGGCGAAGGAATCTCCACAGCATTCCACCGATTCATTGCGGACACGCCAACTTCGCGCGGAAGCTCCGATCATCTAGTTTGCAAACGTATTGTTGATTCCCCACCTCACCCATCAAACTCGTCGCAGGATGAAGACGAGAGTGCGCGACCAAGTGCGCGCATGCTCCCTGCTCCAAGCAGCAGACCGTCGAGTTCAATAATTAACTATTGAGGTATTTATATGAAGAACTTGCAGGAAATGCTTGAGGAGCGGAAGCGCATCTCTCTGGATATGCGCGCAATCCTTGAGAAGGCCGACGAAGAAGCCAAAGGTGTCTTAAGTGACGATCAACGCGCGAAATACGACGAACTCTTCGGGGAAACCGAGAAGATTCGCGAGCGCGTAGAGCGTGAACAGAAGCAAGCTAACATCGAGAGGGCTTTAGAGCAGCCGCTCACACAGCGCGCCGATGTTTCAACCGCAACAACCACCGAAAACGGAAAGAAAGCAGAGCGAGGAATCGAACTGCTCCGTAGTTATATCCGCGGCGGTTTTGGTGGGATGAATGAGCTCGAACAGCGTGATCTTCAGGCCGGAAGCCTTGTCGAAGGTGGATCGTTCGTTGCCCCGCAGGAGTGGGTAAACGAAGTAATTAAGGCCGTCGATAACGCGGTGTTCATCCGCAAGCTCGCTCGTGTGTTCAAGCTCGCCCAGGCGGTTAGCTTAGGCGTTCCGACGCTGACAGCCGACCCTTCGGACGCGGATTGGACGACCGAGCTCGCAATGGGCAACATCGACACCACGATGAAGACCGGAAAGCGTGAGCTTAAGCCGCAACCGATGGCAAAGCAGATCAAGGTTTCGAACAACCTTATCCAGCACTCGGTAGTCAACGTTGAGTCGTTGATCGCAGAGCGTTTTGGATACGTGTTCGGAATCACCGAGGAAAAGGGTTTCTTGCTTGGAAACGGTGCTCAACAGCCGCTGGGATTGTTCACTGCAAACGCAGCGGGCATCTCGACTGGCCGCGACGTCTCCACGGATAACACCACCACGGCGATGACCTTCGACGGATTGAAGAACGCTCTCTACAGCTTGAAGGTGCAGTACCAAGCGAAAGCTCAATGGTTGCATAGCCGAGATGGCGTGAAGCAATTGTCGAAAATCAAGGACACCACGAACCAGTATATCTGGGAACCGTCGGTTGTCGTTGGAGCCCCAGACATGCTTCTCGGACGTCCGGTAAACCAGAGCGAGTACGTTCCAAGCGTGTTCACCACAGGTCTCTACGTGGGAATGATCGCCGACTTCTCGCAGTACTGGATCGCCGAAACCCTGAACTTCTACATACAACGTCTCGTCGAGTTGCATGCTCTGACCAACCAGGTCGGATTCATCGCTCGCGCTGAAGTAGACGGTATGCCGGTTTTGGAAGAAGCCTTCGCTCGTATCAAGCTCGCTTAATAACGAGTCTTGGTCTGACGTCTAGAAAGTTAATGGAGAAAGTATGTTTGATAAACACAACGAGATCGACGTAAAGCGGGCAATCTCGCCTGTTTCCGTCGCCGACAATACCGCGCAAGTAAGCCAGATCATCGACACCTCGGGGTATAATGCCCTTGAGTTCTTGATCGCGACTGGCTCGCTTGGAGATGCCGATGCAACCTTTGCTGTAACCGTAGATCACGGCGACGCTGCAAACTTATCAGATGCCGCCGCAGTGCCGGCCGCTGATTTGCTCGGCACCTTAGCCCAAGCAAGCTTTATCTTCTCGGACGATGATACGACCAAGAAGATCGGCTACAAGGGCGCGAAACGCTATGTCCGATTGACGATTACGCCGTCGCTGAATGCCTCGGCGGCTGTTCTTTCGGCTGTCGCGATGCTCCAACGGGCAGCGGTGTCATAAGTTAACAGCTGAGTTAGCCTGCGGGTGCAGTTTGGCCCGCAGGCGTTTTTCCTTTCGCGAGTTCAATTATGAGAATCAAACTATTTGTAGACGTTGCATGTCCCGAGGGACCTTTTAAGGCCGGGCAGATCGTCGAATTGCCAGAGCACATGGCCGACGCCTTAGTGAACGCCAAATACGCCGAGGCGTTCGAAGAGGCTGCTCCGTTGGTGGGTGGCGAGTCGTCGATTGCCGTAGCTGAAGGTGGAACTCCTACCGAAACAGCAGAGGCTCCTGCGGCTGGGAAATCTAATCGGAAGCGTCGCGGACAATGAGCTTAATTCTCGTTTCGGGACCAGCCGCCGATGAATTGCCGGTTTCTTTGCAGGAGATTAAGGATCACTGCAGAGTCTCCGGCGATGATGACGATACCTATCTCGGAAGCCTCCTGAAGGTTGCGAGCACGATCGCTGAAGATATCACACGCCGCCGTTTTCTCACGCAGACCTGGGACTATTTCCTCGAGGACTGGCCTTGTTCTAGTTACCTCGAGATTCCCTACCCAAAACTTCAATCTGTGACCACCGTAAAATACAAAGACGGCGCGGGCGCGCTGGTCACCTGGTCAAACTCAGAATACGAGGTGGATGCCAACGCGCACGTGGGCTCTGTTCGCCTTAACCCTGGTTTCACTGCTTGGCCTAGCCTCTATACAAATTCAACGGTCGACCGCGTTCAGATTAGGTTCGTTTGCGGATACGGCGCCGCGACGTTGGTGCCCGATCCGATCAAGCACGCGATTAAATTCCTCGTGGCCCTTTGGTACCGGGACCGGGAGCCGGTCGCCCTGGGCATGGCCGTGAACAAAATCCCGCTAACCTTCGATCTTCTTCTCGCTCCGTACCGAATTTATAATTTCGCTTGAGGTTAGCGATGGGGTACAACGCCGGCGCACTCGATCGAAGAATCACAATCCTCTCATTCACTGAAACCATAAGCGCTTCTCGCGAAGTACTTCAGGCATTTACTACTTTGGCCGTGGTCCATGCCGAATATAGGCCACTCAATTCGACAGAACGTTTCGGTGCTAACGCCGTCCGCGCTGAAAGGTCATGTAAATTTCGGATTCGATACCGCGACGACGTTACCCAGTTGATGCGCGTTCAATACGGGACGGAGATCTACCGGATCATTGCGATTAACGAAGTTGAGCGTCGCATGGGCTTGGAATTGACCTGTGAGGCGGTGCAATGAGCAATGACGGGCCGAAGGTAGATGCCTCCCACCTCAAGAACGCGCTCCGTGAACTCGGCGCTAAGGGGGCAAAGAAGGCGCTACAAAACGTCTTCAGAAAGTACGTCAAAGAGATCCGAAACAAAGCACTCGCGAAGGTTCCAGTCAAAACCGGAAAGCTGAAAGATTCTTTGAAAGTAAAACTTAAATTCAACAAGACCGGATACATTCAAGCGCTAGTAACAGCCGGGAGTAATGTCTTCGATAAGAGCGAGCAGAAAAAACTTGGGCATAGGGGAGCCTTCTACGCTGGCATGCAGGAGTACGGGTTCACGGACCGCGGCGGCAAAGAACACGAAGGTAAGTATTTTCTAGCGGAGGCGCTCGAGGAAGTGACCCCGGCGATCGAAGAGGGAATAGCCAAAGAGCTCGAAACCGAAATCGAGAGGTTAAAGAATGCCTAGTATTTACGAAGCTCTGGCAGGGATTGTACTAGCCGATGCCACCATTGCGGGGCTCATCGGAACCCGCATCTACCACGAGAAATCCCCGGACCGCCCAACTTTTCCCAGCATAGTATTTGAAGAGGTCGGTAACAGAGCCGCTCAATCACGGGACGGATTCTCCGCGCTTCGCTTCGCAGATTTCATTTTCAATATCTACGTCGACGAGGGCTCGAAATCGACTAACGGCGAAACTCTAAAAAATAAATTGCTTCGCGTCCTCACCGGCATGCAAGGGTCTTACTCGGGAGTGGATATTCATGGAATATCGTTCGAGGACGACAATATGTCCTGGCTCGACGCCGATCAGGTTTGGGCGATCGAGCAGAGTTATTTAGTTCAATACATTCAACCCGACTAGGAGGGAACCATGCCATCTTCAGCAGTAGCAGGATATAGAGCCAAACTTAGGCGCGGCGACAGTGGCGTTGGTGCCTCAGTTATCGCATCGCGGACCATCGGAACAAGCAACTCGCAGATTAAATTTTATGCTGCCCTTGCGGGTGCTGCAGGGAATAGCCTGCTCACCGAAATAGTGGTGGCCGGACTCAGTACGGCCTTGACGGTCGTCATGGGGACCAACAAGGTTACTGTTAACTCAGCGACCGACGGCGCTGGCGCGGCGACATCTAAGATCAACGACATCATCGCGAAGTGTTATCAGACGGCAGGCTTCGATGCATTATTCGACGCTGATTCTGGTGCCGGCAACGGTACTGGTACGCTGGCTGCAGCGGCCGCTCTTGCCAACTTGGCCAGCGGTTCAGACGGTGGTGAAGCGTTCGTGACGATAGCGGAGGTTAAGGGGCTCGGTGGACCAAACCAAAGCATGTCCCCAATCGAAGTGACCAATGTAGATTCTGCCGGATGGCGTGAGTTCATCGGTGGCTTGAAGGATGCTGGAGAGGTTACTTTTCAGATTAATTTCATTCCGAATTCGTCTCAGCACCGCCAACTCTTGGCGGACCTGGGTACAGATCCAGCGCCGCAAATCAACTACCGCATCGAGTTCAACAACACGGCGGGATCGATTCTTCTCTTTCCGAAATGTCTCGTGACCAATTTCAGCGTGACGGAAGAGCTTGAAAGCTCCGTGATGGCGAGCATCACATTGCGTCCTTCCGGACAACCTACTTGGACGGTGTAGCGCATGAGTGACAATGAACTCTGGCCGACAGTCGAAGTCGAGTGGGAAGGGAAAAAGTATACCTGTAACCTCGATTTCGGCTGGGCTTATCGCCTGGACGTTAAATGCGGCGTCAACGTTCTCGACTTTGGTAACCTCACCGAAAAAGCACAGGGTCCCAAGGATTACGTAGGCTATGTATTTGCCGCTCTCAGCGAGCACCTACCACAGCTCACGCCCGACCTCGTCGCTAGCAAAAAAGGTAAGGCTGTGGTCGCTGAAGGAATCAAGATTTTCGCCGCGTTCATCGCCACACTGGCTCCAGCAGACGCAAAAAAAAAGAGCGAGCCGGTAGTCCCCTAAAGCACTTTGATTGGGCCGGGATGTGGGCTGTTGCCGTCTACGATCTCGGCCTTTCAACGGAACAATTCTTTCAGCTTAATCTTCGAAAATTCAATGCGCTCGTGGAGCGATTCGAGAGCGAGCAAGAGCGTGCCGACTTTCGTGCCGCGCAAATCTGCTCAGTTGCTGCGAACATCATGGGCAAAAAAGAGGACGGGACACCATTCGGTCCCGGAGATTTCTTCCCCTCATTGAGAAGCGTTGATGGGACCAATCGTCGAGAGATGAGCGGGGAAGAAATCATGAACGGCCTGCTGATGCTCTATCCACGCGATAACCCGCACTAAATCAATTACTTATCAGGTAAGCCGTAAAACCTAGCCCTTTAGGGCTAGGATATAAGGCTTTGATTGTTAATATATTCTTTTAGCACTTCCAACGAAGCTCCTCCACAACTCCCGACGAAGTAGGAGGGACTCCAAAGATGTTCTCTGTGAGTCGTACCTTTTAAAGCTGGATAGTCCCTTCTCAGTAATCTACTACTTACTCCCTTAAGGCTATTAACTAGAGAGGAAAGAGAATGTTTTGGTGGATATTCCACATGCAGATGAACATGATCACCTTCACCGTTACACTCAATAAGCTCAGCCTCGAACTTGTCACAAACATCGGCAAAGATATCTTTCATCATTGCAACGTGTTTCGCCTCAAATACTTTACGCCTGTACTTGGTAACAAACACCAAGTGACAGTGAAGGGCATAGACGCAATGATTACTTATCTTAATTTTAGTTGACGTGCTCATTGACCTAGCGTACATTTGTATAATGGCCAAGTCAATGAAAACTTTTCAGTTTAGAATTAAAGACAGTAAGTGCTTTAAGCAACTAGAAAAACACGCTAGTGCTGTAAATTTTGTCTGGAACTATTGCAACGACATCTCTCAGCAATCGGCTAAAAAAAGAGCATCTGGATCAAATAACAGGTGGATATCTGAATTTGATCTAAATTACCTGACCGCAGGAACATCTAAAGCTTTAGGGCTAAACGCTACCACTATTCAAAGCATTGCTGGCGAGTTTGTAGACAAGAGAAACGCTAGAAAGAGACCTCGCTTAAAGTGGAGATCGTACAAGAAAAACCTCGGATGGATACCTGTAAAAGCTGGCGGTATATCCTTCAAAGACGATAGCTTTAAGTATTGTGGTAAGGCGTATCGTTTCTGGAAGTCCAGAAAAATTGAAGGTAAGGTTAAGACTGCATCAATCACACAGGACGCTCAAAAGCGATGGTACGTCAACGTAACCTGTGAAATACCAGAATGTGACACAACTAAATCCACATCAACAATCGGTGTAGATTTAGGTCTCAAGGATCTAGCTGTTTGCTCAGATGGTTGCATCATTGAAAACCCAAGAACACTAAGAAGATATGCCGATAAACTGGCAGTAGCTCAAAGAGCAAAGAAGAGAAAACAAGTTACAAAAATTCACGCAAAGATTAAGAACGTGCGTAAAGATTTTCTGCACAAAGCTTCTACGGCACTCGTCACGAAGCACAAACAAATTTTCGTTGGTAACGTGAGCAGCTCCAAACTCGTAAAAACCAAAATGGCGAAATCCGTTTTGGATGCAGGATGGAGCATGTTCAAGACAATGCTTAAATACAAATCCATTAGGATTGGTGTTGACTACCAAGAGACCGACGAAAGGTACTCTACTGTCACTTGCTCAGATTGCTTCGCAAGAAGCGGCCCGAGTGGACTAAGTGCTTTAGGGATTAGGGATTGGGTATGTTCAAAGTGTGGTAGTCAGCATCTACGAGATGTAAATGCAGCCAAGAATATTCTCAATTTCGCTCTGGGACATCAGAGTCAGTCAGTGGAATCCCCTGCCTTTAGGTAGGGGAGGATGTCAACCTTCTTTACGCCTGTTCACGGTGAACGCATGAAAAACTATCAAATAATCTTAAGCCTCGTGGGCGTTGCGCTTGTGGGTGTTTTTTTGATTCTTTTTTACGACGGCTACATCGGCTTCCGGAAAATGCAGGATCGGATTCGGGCCGCTGACTCACGAAGCCGCAAAGCAATTACATTGCAGTTCGTAGAGAAACTCGCAGCAAGAGATCCGGTTGAGAGTACCACATTCCAACTCCAGGAACTTTCGAAGTGCATAGCCGTGTATAAGCAAGTGCACGGAGTATTCCCGTCAAAAGTTTCTGATGTGCACCATCTCACCCTTGAGGGCAACTGCGGCTTTCTAATGAGAGATGTCGACGCGTGGCAGACACCGATCGAGTTCACTCACGGCGACGGAACCTTTCAATTGGCTAGCCTTGGGTCGGACCGAAAACCCGGCGGGGAAGGCTTATCGCAAGACATCATCATCTCGCGCTCAATTAAAGCAAACGAATAGGGGCTTTTAGTTCCCGTTGCTACGATTAACTCGATTAAACATCGAGAAGCTCGCAGCGCATGAAGAAGAAGGGGTCCAAAGAATACCTAATGTGGGTGGAACTCCGTGGAACGACGGAGAAATTCTCCCAGGACATGAATAAAGCCGTAGGCCAAGTTACTAGGGCCGAACAGCAAATTACAGGGCTCGCTCGAAACATCCAGAAGGTATTCCACGCCGCATTAGTCATTGGCGGCGTTGCGGCAATTAGCAAACTGACGTCGCAGCTTGGGAAACTCGCCGAGCAGGGGGAAGTTGCTGGTTCGATAGCAGATGGGTTCCACCGTCTAGGCGGCAGTTCAGTAGAAATCGAGAAGGCCAGACGTGCAGTGCTCGGCATGGCCGACTCTTACGACCTGATGCAAATAGCGAACAAAGGTCTCATAGCCAACCTTCCAGGATGGAATGAATCGTTCGCCTCGATAGCAGATTTGGGAGCGCGGGTTGCAGATGTCCTGAACCAAGACACGACACAATCAATCGAGCAGCTTTCAGACGCAATCATTCGTGGCCAGTCGAAAGCTCTCATACCCCTCGGCTTCACATTCACCGACACCGCGAACAAAGCACTAGTTTCTGCCGAGGCGCTGAGACAACTGCCGGAAGTTCTTTCACGTCTTGCTCCCGCCACCGACTCGGTTGCCAACGCGCAGACTGCGTTTAACAAGGCGCTGGGCGAGGCAGTTAAAGAAGTTGGTATCGCGATCAACGAGAACGAAACGCTTATACTCGCGTGGCGCGAGCTGGAGGCAGCGGTCAAATCCATCGATTGGAAGGCCATTGGCGACGATATCGCGTCCACTGCAGGGATATTCGCGAATCTTACAAGCACAGTGCTACCGCACGTAACAGCAGCCTTCCAAGGTTGGGCCTACGAAGTCGATAAACTCTTCGGGAACGGGGCGAGCGGTCAGCAGAAGCGTCTCCTCGACGAGATCCACCATCTCGAGGGAAACTTAAAATCTCTCGATTCTTGGAAACCTGCAAACCTTGTCGCATGGCTAATCGGTCAGCACGGGAGCACAAGGGACACGACTCTTCAGCAACTTGAAGCCAAGCGCAAAGCTCTTCTTGAGATCGTCCACGCAACGAACGCCTTCGATGGAGGTCCTAGCAATGAACCCAACTTCAAGCCCCTCCTGGGGGCGGACCCGGAGGAAGCGAAAAACAAGGGCCGACAAGTCGTCAAGGATGTCAAAGAGGCACAAAAGGCTGCGGCAGTTGAGGTTAGCGACGAGTGGGCTGAGCAGCAGAAGAGAGCCCACCGAGAATCGGTTCAATTCTGGGAAAGCACATTCCAGAATGCGATCACCGGCATGACATTCGATCTCGAGGATGCGTTAAAGCAAGCCGCTGTAGGATTTGCATCCGAGATGGCAGCCTCGTTTACTGGCTTGAGTTTCGAAGGTGGCATTAAGGGCTTCGGATCCAAACTCGCCGAAAGCATTTTCGGTACTGGTGCGGGATTGCTAGGACGACCCGAAGGCGTCGCGGGCCCTCTCATGGAAAACGGATCGTTCATGGGGATGGGGGCCGCCATTAGCTCGTTCGTTCCAGCCGCGGCCGCAGCAGTAGGTACGTATCTCGCCGGACGATCACTCCAAGACTTGATCCACGGTAAAACCGACAATTCGCTGCAGGGTATCGCTGGTCGCGCGCAGCTAGCTATTTTATCCAGCGGGGTCTCTGAAGTCGCTCGACTGTTCTCGGCGTTCGGCGGATCCAATGCTGGACACGATGCACGTAAAAACGTGGCAGGCTTCATTGAGAATGCGACCGGGAAAGATTTTAAGGTCGGTGCGTCATCGAAGTTCGATACCGATGATGGCTTCGCCGCGCTCCGCAAACTCGACAAAGAGACACAGGATTTTTTCAAAGGGTTCGGGCAGGTTCTGACATCGGTTGTCGGAGTCGGTTCAGATGCCTCGGAGCAGATTGCTTCGCTCTTGGTTGAGAACACCGACGGTAGCGTTAACAAAGCGAAGGCGATGTGGAAGAGCCTCGGAATGAGCTTTGAGGATGCGCAGGAAAAAATAATCGCGCTCGGTATCGAAGCCGGAAAAACGTGGGATCAAATAGAAGGCGAGATTGCTGCAGCGGAGCGTTTATCAAGACCCGGTCGTGATGGCAAGGGAGACTACGTCGGCGCTTTCCAGGACATCATCGACAGCAATGCGAAAGGTATGGAGGCCACGAACGCGGTCGTCTCGAACGGCATTGAGGCTGCAGAGAAGCAATTCAAAAACTTCGAGGAATGGAAAGCAGCACTCAAGACCCAGTTTGCTCCAGAGCAAGTTGATATTTTCTTCCAAGCTTTATCGCAGCGCGGCGTAACTAATTTTGACCAGCTCGAGAACGCATCCGTTCGGACATCGGGAGCAATTATCGCGGATATGAAGAATCTCGGGTTCGCGTTCGAGGACGTCACTGCGAAGATTAAAGAGGCAGAACTCGCGATGCGCGATTTAACCAGCAGCTCTCCAAATAATGTTGAAGGCGTAGATATTCCAAAGTTCGGGAAAGGCGGCATTGTCACACGACCCACACTCGCGATAGTCGGCGAAGCTGGCCCTGAAATAATCATGCCGATGAACAAACTTTCCGGAGCGAACCCGGCCATGCGCGCTGCCGGCGGCGGGGGCATGGTAGTCAACATCGACGCTCGAGGGGCTGCGCCCGGTGTCGACCAAGCAATTCTCCGAGCAATGCGCGAAGTAAGCGAAGCCTCAGTCGCACGCGGAATAAATAACTTTGTGCGAACGCAGTCGCGCGGAGGACGCGGAGTATGACGATTTCCTTTCCGCTTACGATGCCAACTGTGCCGGGCCCAGTCTCTCTCGAGTGGCTCATGGACACACGCATCGCGCGCGCTGAATCAACGTTCACCGGACTAGTGCAAAAGCAGAAGCACGCTGCGCAGAAGTGGTACGTGAACATAACCCTCCCTCCTATGAGCGGCGCGAACGCAGCGGAGTGGATCGGTTTCCTTTTGTCGCTTAACGGTCCGGAAGGAACCTTCCTGCTCGGCGATAACCTTGCAAAGACGCCTCGAGGCGGCGCGGGCGGAGCTCCAAAGATAAACGGCGCCAGTCAGGTCGGAGGTGCACTTATCACAGATGGATGGGACGCTTCGCAAACAGGCATTCTCAAAGCTGGAGATTTTATTCAGCTCGGCACGCGGCTCCACCGCATAAAAAAAGACGCAGATTCTGACGGCAGCGGCAACGCTACTCTCGATATTTGGCCAGACATTCGAAGCCCGTCGCCGGCAGACGATGACACCATCATCACGCAAGGGTGCAAGGGAATCTTCGAACTCGTGGAGAACTTTACTGCGCTCTACAAATGGGACGCTAGCAAGGTATACGACATTGCCTTCCAAGCGGTTGAGGCGCTCTAGCGATGACGAGAGCACTCTCGGCCGGGCTGATTTCCGAACTCACGGCCTCGCTGTGCAGACCCATCATGTTATTCGAAGGCGTCTTCGAATCCCTCACGCTCAGACTCTCCACTGGTAACGGCGACATTTCGTGGAACGGAGAAACGTGGCTGGGTAATGGCTGGCTACGCGAATGGAGCGGACCTCAAGAGTCGGATGATTTCGCCAAGAATAATCTTGAAATTATTTTAACTGGTGTACCCGAACTGATGCTCGCGCTGATCATGGCTGGCATCAAGCAGGGCGCGGCCGGGAAGTTTTATTTCGGAATGCTCAACGCCGCCGGCGCAGTGATCACATCGCCATATTTACTTTTTGAAGGGAAGCTTGACGTGCCGGTTCTCGATGAAGGCCAAGAGGATTCTCAAATCACTCTCACGTATGAAAACGAGTACACGTCCGTCAATCGTTCAAAGGAATCGCGGTGGGAGCCAGAAACACAGAAGATGTTCTACCCCAGTGACCTCGGGTTTCAGTACGTAACAGCAACGCAGGAGTGGAACGGAACCTGGGGTCCGAAGAAGCAGGAGCCCCGAACGAAAAATAAATCTACAAAGCCCAAGAAAAAGCGCGGAAGTAAAACGTGACTGCATTAACTCTTAAAGAGCTTACCACCAAGTATCCCGTAAAAAAGGAGGAGGTGCAGCGCTATATTCGTAAGCACAAGCTCAGGAACACACATTCAGTGCGAGTGCGTGTGCGTGAAAGGCTAGCGGCGCGTAAGGCTTCGCAAGAAACCGGACGCGAGTACTCGTACAAGTCAGCAAGCGCTCCGTGGCAGGTGATTTATGGAAAGGCGCGCCTTGGGGGAATGTTTGCGTTCATTCATTCCACGGCGAACAACCTCAATTTGAACCTCGTGCTGCTGCTCGCCGGTCACGAAATCGAATCTATAGACCGAGTTTTCTTAGACACTGATGAGGTGCTTTTCGGCGCCTCTCCTGATCCAAGATGGTCGACGCAATTCAAAGTGGCCGACGGAACTCTTCGCACTGCCAGCCACAAAGTGTTCATGGCCGCTGGTCTTGGCGCACCGGGGCAAGCCGCGCAGGGAGATCTGATAGGTCAGTCCCCGGACAAGTGGACGGCCGCTCATACCCTTTCGAACCACGCGTATGCGTACCTGATTCTCGTTCACGATGCGGCGTTGTTTCCCGATGGCCTGCCCGAAATCGGGTTCGAGGTGAAGGGAAAGAAGTGTTACGACCCGCGCTCTACGCTCACAGTGTGGACGGACAATTCTGCTCTTATCTGGGCGGACTTTTTAATGGACACGAAGATCGGCTTCGGCGTTCCGTTCGCTAAAATTGATATGACGCAGCTTTCTGCTGCGGCGAATATCTGCGACGAAACCATAACGCTGCAGGGCGGGGGAACCGAGAAGCGATACACGTTCAACGGGTACTTTGATACCTCAGAAGACCAAGAGTCGATTCTCGAACAAATTACACAAGCAATGAGCGGAGTCTCTATTTTTAGTGGTGGACTCTGGAAGATTAAACCGGGAGCGCACACCTCGTCGGTGGTAACTCTCACGGATGACGACTGGCTATCGCCGCTGCAGGTTCAAATCAAAGCTCCACGCTCAGAAAACTTCAACGCGATCAAGGGCACGTATGTAGCCTCTGACAGGAATTGGGAGGAGCGAGAGTTTCCGCTCGTGAAGAATGATTTTTACAAGGCTCAAGATAATAACGAGCTTGTAATTGAGGACATCCAACTACCGTTCACAATTTACCCGGCGGCCGCGCAACGCATCTCCAAGATTGAGCTCGAGGATGTTCGCCAAGGAATTACTGTGGCCGGCAGAGCAAAGCTAAAAGCGTTTCAAGCTGAAGTCGGTGACACGGTCGACATCACGCGTGCGCGGTTCGGATGGAGTGCAAAACTCTTTCGAGTACTTGAGTGCGAGCTCACTATCGAACTGGACGATTACAACGCTCCCGTTTTCGGCGTCGAGCTACTGTTGAAGGAAACCGCTGCAGGAATCTGGAACTGGAATAATGGCGAAGAAACAAATATCGACCTCTCGCCAAACACAAATCTCCCGAGCCCCTTTAATGTCGCAGCGCTTACCGGCCTTACCCTATTAAGCGGAACCACTGAGCTCTACATTCGATCCGACGGCACCGTATTCTCTCGCATCAAGGTTTCTTGGACACCGATCACTGACGCATACGTAACGTCCGGCGGCCGCGTCGAGATTCAGTACAAACAGACCGCGGTCGTAGATTGGAGTAACGCCACGCCTGTTAACGGCGACCAGTCGTTCACTCACATTCTTGATGTGCAAGATGGCGCTGCTTACGACGTCAGAATACGCGCCGTCAACGCAGCGCAAATTCCGAGCGCTTATAGTTCTGTTAGCGGGCATGTCGTCATCGGGAAAACGGCGCCTCCATCTCAAGTTGAGCAACTCTACGCGCAGCTTGCCGGCTACAGCATCATTCTTTCATGGCCGGCTATAATGGATCTCGACGCGGACCTATATGTGCTGAAAGTGGGTTCACCGAGTGATAGCTGGGAAAATGCGGTTTTCATCCAAGAGGTCCGAGGAACGACATACACCTACGACCTTCAAGAAGCCGGAACGTACCGATTCTTTATTAAGGCAGTAGATACATCCAGAAACTCGAGTATCTCCGCGCAGGTCGTAAACGTCATTATCGGCGCGCCGTCACAGGTGAGCGTAAGCCAAACGATATCGGGTCCAAATGTTGTCCTTGCGTGGAGCGAGGCGGTGAGTAATTTCGCAATTGCTCAATATGAAATCACTGCCGGCGAGGTTTACGAGACTAGTACTCCTATCGCCAGTGTGAACGGCACGACTCACACGCGGAAGGTCGACTGGGGTGGAGTCCGGCGCTTTTGGGTCGCCGCGCGCGACGTAGCGGCAAACCTTGGCCCTGCGGGCAACGTAGATATCACGATCGTCATTCCAACCGCCGTGCAGGCATTAATCGCAACACCGATCGACAACAACGTTAAGCTAATCTGGGAAGGCCCCACGTTCGCGACGTTGCCCATAGAGCGTTACGAAATTAGCAGGGGGGCGACGTATGCCGGTGCCGTTCTTTTGGGCGAGGTGCGCGGAACTATCGCCGTATACCCTGAACTGACAGCGGGAACATACATCTATTGGCTCGTCCCTTTCGATACGGCCAACAACGCCGGTCACGAAAAGGGCGCGAGCGCAGTAGTAACGGCACCGCCGGATTATCAGTTGTTAGATGACCAAGAGCTCGATCCGAGTGACGGCACTTTCTCAAACGTAATTATTCAAGACGACATTATTCAGATTTCGAACGTGGTCGTTAACCCGATAGAAATTCAGGACATCATCGCCAACCCTGGAATGGGGCTGCAGACAACGCAAAAAAGCTTGGCGCAGCTCAACGCAGAGGTCCCGCCGAAAAACCCACATGGGCTGCCCTCAGAGGCGGAAGTGTTTCGAATTCAGTGGCCCGAGATTAATACCGGGAACGCAAGCTATGACTGGACCATCGTGGACGCGATGGTGCGAAACGCGCGAACATCAAATCAGCGGATTACCTGCCGCATAATAACAAACGACGAGGCGAACAATCCGTCGGGAAGCTGGTGGCTGCAAGCCTTCGCGGGCGTCGCTGGGAGCGGCACGCCTGGCTGGATCTATAAGGCGATTGACGACGGTGGCCTGATAGATCAATGGGCACCGGACTTTGTAAACACGGTCGTCCGCACGAAGTTCCAAGACTTTCTCGCAGCTCTTGCAGCACATGAAATTGACGGCATTCGGTTCGATACGCATCCGAACATCGCCGTGTGGGACACGGGCGTGTGGGGACTCTATGCCGAGAACCATTTCAGCGGCGCGATGATTTCTCCCGCGTATACCACAGAGGTTCCGGAGCCGAGCCAATCTACCCAGGAATGGATAGTTGATCAAATCTTCGCGACCTTCTCCACCAAGGAAATAATTGCCGTCGTCGATTCCCTCCTTACGCTCAACTACACCGTAAACACGAAGGGCGGCGGTGTGCGTGCCGACGGCGTCGGGAATCCGTGGCATATGAACGAGCTCTACGTCGACCGCTACGCAGAAGCGAACCTCGCCAACGCGTGGCAATTTGCGAATGTTGAGTTCGAGCCCTACGGAACAATTCAGAGTTGGGTCAGCAACGGTTGGGACGTTCAAGGCATTCTGAACTGGATGCTCGACCGCCACATCATGGCATTCAACTCAAAGAACAGCGCGTTTAACCCTCCGGCGGCTGTGGTGAACATGTTCATCGAGTTTGTCCGACGTATGGGATACCGGCACGTAATTCGTTCTCTGCAGCACGCGCAGACTATAAACGTGAACTCGTCCTCGCCGTTTATCATGCAATGGAAGAATGCCGGCGTCGCGCGTTCGCACTACGGCCACAAAGTCGCGCTCAAATTTGCGAAGGCGAACGGACCGGAACATGTCGCGCTAGGAGAGGCGGCAAGCTTTCTCCCCGGCGACTCCGAGATCATACAAAACGTTACGCTGCCGACTTATCTCACATCCGGCACCTACACCGTATCCGCCGGCGTCGTTCATCCAACCACGAGAGACACCGAGGTTAAGCTCGCTATTTCCGGTCGCGACACTCAAGGCTGGTATCCGCTCTCGAGCATTCAAGTGGTGAATGCGTCGCCTCAATTCTCGCCACTAAAGTATCCATCAATCGGGATCAAGGGAGCTTATTTTGTTGCGAGTGCCGGCACGATCGTAACCAAGGCGACCCAAGCTGCGGCAACGTGGGACGACGTACTAGAGGAATGGCAAGACCAGACGGGGAATAGCCGACACCTTGAAATGCTCACGGCTACTAAGAAGCCGCAGCTCAAGCAAACTACGATTAACTCGCTGGCCGGAATTCTCTTCGACGGCACCAACGACTTGTTCCTTGGCAATACTCAATTCAGAAACATGCTCTCAAAAGTTGCGAGAGCGAAGATTTTCATGGTGATGCGCTGCCTCACGCAGAACAACGATAACCATATTCTCTCATTCGGCGGCCGCGCCCGAATGCTTGACTTCGGGACAGCCCCGACCATGAACTACAATATCGGTGGTCGCCGTCTCGATGCCGATTCTTTCTACAGCCAGTCCAGCGTGGTCACACATGGTAACAACGTGACCCAGTTACGAACGTTAGATTTCAACTGGGGTGGCCACTCAATGGATCTCTTTATCGATGGCTCGAAGGGCACGGCGGTCGTAACCGTTCCGAATTGGTTAACTGCCGGTCAAACCTCCGACACCGATATAGCGTGCGGAGTGGGGGCGAACTCCCTCGGTGCCGCAGACTTTACCAATATGTGGCTCTGCGAATTTATCATCGCGGTCCAGGAGTCGGCGACCGATCCGTTCCTTAGCACGGCCGATGTAAACGAAATCGAGTCAGCTCTTGCATCGAAATACGGACTAACCATAGCGCCCTAATTTGACATACTCCCCCTCTTTTAAGAGGGGGATTCTAGGTGAGAATATTTATGCAATTACACACAAACATTATCAGAGCTAAGTTTGACGCTTCTACCTTGATTGCCTCGAAGAACCGAAGTTCTCTTTGGTCTTACGCCAAGTCCACGTCCTTTCACGGTATGTCCTACCGCAAGAATGTTTTTAGCTGCATTGACATCTCTGTCATGCAGCTTCTTACACTCTGGACAAGTCCACTCTCTGATGTCGAGAGGAAGTTTTTCCACAATGTAAGAACATTCATTACAAGTCTTAGAGCTTGGAAAGAATCTGTCTATTACCGCCAGTTCCTTACCATACCACTTAGCCTTATATTCGAGCATGTTTCTAGCCATATCAAAGGAAGCATCAGACAAACTTCTAGCAAGCTTTCTATTTCTGACCATTCCTCTGACATGCAGATCTTCTATGCAAATGGTGTCGAATCTCTTGACCATATCCAAAGAAAACTTATTAAGGTTGTCTTTCCTGCAATTTGCAACATGCTCGTGTATCCTTGCTACTTTAATCTTTTGAAGTTTCCATCTATTAGAGCCTTTAGTTCTTCGACTAAGAATCTTTTGAGCTTTTGCAAGCCGACTAAGATTAGCAGCAAGATATCTAGGGTTAGAGATGGTTTCTCCATTAGACAAAGTAGCGAGTCTATTGATCCCAAAATCAATCCCTATACTCTCGGTAGTTTTTGGAAGGGCTATTTTATCGGGTTCGTCCAGGCACAAAGTGACAAAGTACTTTCCACTACAGCTCTTGGTTATCGTAACCGTAGTAGGAATACTCTGAAACACTCTGCTCCAGACAACCTTTATTTGCCCAACCTTACTAAGAGTAAGGATCTTATTTTGAGAATTGTATTTGAACGCCTTGCTCGTGTACTCAGCGGATTGCTCACCGGACTTTTTCTTAAATCGAGGATACTTAGATCGCTTATCAAAGAAATTAACAAAGGCTACTTGAAGATGTCTTATAGCTTGCTGAGGGGGAACACAGGAGTTTTCAAGCGCCCACACAGTTCTATGTCTTTCCCTTGTCCACTCAGCAGAAGCTTTATGGTAGTTGGGTTTTCCACCCTCTTTGAAAGTTCTCCCCCACCAATTAAGCGCGAAATTGTAAGCATACCGAGAGACTCCAAAATCTTTAGAGAGAGCAATCCTTTGTTGCTCGTTGGGGTAGGCTCTAAATGTATATCTTACTTTCACAAGTTAAGTATGTACTTTGTGACTTGTTTGTGCAATAGTTTTTTATTAACTTTTTTGAAAAGGACGGTTTTTCCTCCCCTACCTAAGGGAAGGGGTCTCCAAACCGAAGATCTGCGATGACGCAGAAACCTCGAATCATAGCACCGGTGTTCAGGGAGAAGTGGGGACAACACTATTCGTCTCGCGGGTGGAACAACGACAGCGCTGCAATCAACGCTGGATATCCCGTTTTCGCTCAACCCACGGCGTTCTTTGGAACCTGGGAGAAGGTGATCGATTACGGGACGGTCGTAAACGCGAGCCTTATTCGGCTTAGTTTTGTCCGACGCGACGTTTTTGGCAGCCTGGTTCTTAAGGTTAAGCTCGCGTATTCCACTGACAGCATCTCGTGGACCGAGCAAACGGACGTAATGCAGATTTACGGTGTTAACTTTCGATACGTAAGGGTGCGCTTCGAGTTCGGCAATCTCCCTTCTGGAACTCCGATGGGACTACTCCTTGCGATTACCGTGGAAGCCGGTGGCGTTTCTTCAGACAAGGACATTCTAAGCCTTGAGGACATTCGCGTGCGACTAGACGTCAAGGAAATAGACGACGGCGGAATGATGACTGCAAACGCCTCGGACGTTTCAGGTACGCATGTTAATTTCAACAAAGTGTTCGTTGACGTGCGGGACTTAGTCCTCTCGCCAATGGGCCGCGACGCATTCAACCTGCCGTTTCAGTACGCAGTAATATTTGTTGATGCACCGAATCCGACTGGGTTTGAAGTGTTTGTTTGGGACAGCGCGGGGGTACGAGCCTCGCCGACCTGCTCATGGAGAGCGAAGGGAGTTTAAGTGGTCGACTGGAATAAGCCTGATATCGATGATTTTCGTGATGACGTTCTCGACTTTTTGAACGATAAAATCGAACACGTCGCGAAGCAAGACTACGGCTCAGACACGAACATTCCAGTCGGCTCCCGACGAAGGAACCCTGGCACGGGATACCCGGAGTCATGGAACGGGACCGTCTGGACCGTTGAGTCATGGGTCCAAACTATTCTGGACCATATCGCAAACGTAGCTCTTCACTCCGGCGTCCCCGTCGGCGCGATGATCGAGTGGGGCGGAACAATAGCACCGCCTCCTTCAGGCTGGTTGGTTTGTGATGGTACCGCTATCTCTCGCGCGACTTACTCAGCTCTTCACACTGTGCTTCAAACGGCCGGCTACCCATTCGGTGCCGGAGATGGTTCTACAACTTTCAACCTTCCCGATTTCCGCGGCAAGAGTCCGTTGGGTAAAGCTGCCTCGGGAACCGGTAACACGCTGGGCCAAACCTTTGGTGCTCTCGATCATTCGCATTCGATGCCGAACCATATCCATGCAATCGCTGCTCATTCACACGCGATGGATCACCGCCACCAAGGTGGCTCACACCTACATGCTCAAACAGCGCATCAGCATGGCGTGGCTGGGCATTATCACGATGCCCAGGGTGCGGGTGCCACCATAAACATCAATGGCGCGGGCTCTCACAGTCACAACATCCAGACTAACCAAACCGGGGGGTCAGGGAACGCAAATCGAGCGCTGCAAGCTACCAACACGCAGCTCGATAACATGACGACCCTCAACGATGCTTTGTCGAATCACGTTCACCCACATGGAAACGTAGTCGGTTCTGTTGGAAATCGTTCTGGGAACGTAAACGGCGATGCAGCCTTTAACACCGACAACGGAAACTCTGGATCAGTGAATACCGCCGCGGCTGGTGTTGTAGATACGACAAATATTTCAGCAAACGTTTCTGGGTCCGGAGTGAATACCGCCGCAGTTGGCCTCTCTACGAACCTCGACGGAGCGACGACAACTGGAACGAATAACCACCGCTGCTTAACAGTCCACTACCTGATCAAAACGTGAGGAAGTTATGAAGTTCAGAAGTTTACTATCCTTAGTACTTGTCGCTCTCATTCCGCTTAGGACTTTCGCCGCGGACAATATCGCGGTGTCGCCAGGCTCGGGTGCCGTGGTCGCCGCTGATGAGCGTACCCGAAATGGCATCGTTGAAAAGCAGCAAGTCGTGGTCCTCGGACTCGGGGCTGAAGGTACGCACGACGGGTTCGCGCTCATGGGGCAACAGACGATGGCGAACAGCCTCGCATGCGTGCTCCCCTCTGATCAGACCGGAATTCCACATAAAGCTGCCGCCACCGGAGGCTACACGCCTGGCAAGCTAATCTCTGCTGGGTCGACGAACGCCACCAACATCAAGGCTTCAGCCGGCACGCTCGGGTTTTTGACTGTAGGAAACATCAACGCAGCTCAGCGGTATCTGAAATTCTATAACAAAGCTTCCGCTCCGACTGTAGGAACGGATGTCCCCGTGCTGGTGTTCATTGTTCCAGGAAACACGGCAGGCACTGGATCTAATGTTCCGATTCCAGCACCCGGTATTAATTTCTCCACGGGCATCAGCTTCGCAATTACGACCGGCGTTGCAGATAACGACACTGGCGCTGTCGCCGCCAACGAAATCACCGTGAACTATGGCTACAACTAAGCTGCTTAAGCTTCTTGGGGTGTCTCTAGTTTTGCTACTAGCGCCGTCGCTCGCCTTCGCTACGCCGCAGAATTACACGGGCTTTGAGCTCGGAGTTACGAGTACCGCGGCTGAATCAAATCTAAACGGAGGCACCTTCTCCATTCAGGGCACTACCAAGCGGACCGGTGCTTTTGCCCTAGAAACTAATCCCACCACAACGGCAGTCGGGTGGTGGGGCTATGCATTAAACGGTACAAATGGCGTCCCGACGACATTCTCACTCTCTGATATCTATGTGCGCTTTGCCTTTCGCTATGCGACTAAAGCCTCGAGTAACTCCGAGGAAATATTCGGCATCAGAAGGTCCGCAGGTGAGCAGGCAACTCTGCGTCTGAACAGCTCGGGGTTCATAGAATTGTATCAAGACGGTGCCACGACACTGGTGACCACCGGAACCGCAGCGCTCAGTGCTGGAACTTGGTATTTCATCAAGGTAAGAATTCAAACAAGCGCCACTGGAGCGTATACCGTCGGTCTTTACGACGCGAGCTGTACCTTGACTGAGAACCTCACCGGCACAGCAAACTTTGGAACAGCAAATTCGGAAGGGGTACGGTTCGGCAAAATTACAGATCGAAACGGCAACACCGTTGATTATTTCTATGACGATGCTTTAACCGACAACGCTTCCATGCCGGACTGCGGAGCAAACTTGGCGATGCTTCCTGACGGGGCGGGTTACTCGACTCAATGGACTACGGGCACGAGCAACCTTTTTAGTGCTGTCGACGAAATTCCCGTTGATGATAATACGAGCTACATAAAGAGCGCGAGCGGTGCCGGCGACGTCAGTTCCTTCACTCTACAGAATACCGGAACGGTTGGTATCAGTGGAGTGATCAATGGCGCAAAAGCCTGGGCATATACCCGCGAAGATACGACGGTCACGAGTGCCACGAAGGTACGAATTAGACTTGCCGGAGTGAATCTCGATAATACGACCGGCCGCAACGGGACGACCGCGTATAGCAGTATTATTAAAATAGCCCCGACAGATCCCAGCAGCAACGCTTGGACGACTTCAAATCTGGATTCAACAGAGCTCGCCGTAGTCGAGGGTAATGCCGTCGCCGTGAGAGCTTCAACACTTGCAATGATGGTCGATTTTACGGTGCCAACCGCCACACCCACGGCGACACCTACTCCGACCCCAACCGCCACACCC